>Ga0098055_1000147_pt1 | contig 46895 bp, 73 predicted proteins | sample 17_taG_FD_75107 | JGI IMG/M metagenome (GOLD analysis project Ga0098055, IMG submission 75107) | Marine viral communities from the Subarctic Pacific Ocean - 17_ETSP_OMZ_AT15314 metaG | ecosystem: Environmental > Aquatic > Marine > Oceanic | place: Pacific Ocean | collected 2015-01-18 | reverse complement strand
GTGTATATGCATCAGAGTGTTGGTATTGGCGAACACAGCGACATTGTAGAAGCTATTCAGGAAGAACTTGATAAAATGGCGGCTGCAACTGATCGTATTGAAATGTTAAACACTCATTTTAGTTAATGAACCTGAATCCCTTAAATAAGAACACAGTGGACAGGAGTATAAGGTCAGATGTATAGCGTAGAGATGGAACATGATGAGATTACGATCACAGTTATGGACGATCACGGTAATTACTCTGACCTTATTATTAATAGCTTTGATGATATAGTATATATTAGACAATTTGAAGATGATAAGCCAATGCCACAGTCAATTGCATTAAGTCCACAAATGTGGGAAGAACTAATATTATCATTTCAAAGCCATGAAGGCTTCTTTAAAACAGTTAACAGGGATAAAAATGTCAGATAAATCATTAATTTTAACCATCGGCTTAACAGACAAGTTTGATGAAAAATGGGGCGTAAACAGTCCAAACATACACGAAGGTATAGAATCATTATATAATCTTAAATTACTTGATCCAGATTCAGCAAAAGAAAAAATAAGCTGGCGACTCAATATGGATAATCCGTATGTTGTAAAAGTAATCAATGCGTGGGAAAAAGCTATTCGTAAACCGCATTTAAAAATGATGTGTCATATGCACACTGAATTTGATATGGATCCTAATTATTTGGATATGCGTAGGTTTATGGAAACAGTACCACTTATACCATCAGATCCAAAAGCGCAATTAGATATGAGTATTGACTTATCACAAGACTGTGGGTTAACTTCTGAATTGCCGTGGGGAGCACTTGGGACAAGTGTAAACCAAATACTAAATTTTAATGAAATTCCAACTACGTTACAAAACGCTGGCAATATAGAAAATGGCAAACCTAAAGATCCCGACATCGATCTAATTCCAAATTTTGACTCTAATCTTGAGATGCCTATTATGTTTACAAATGATTATGAACTTACTTCACGTAGTCGTAAACACGGAACAAAGTTAAAACTTAATAAAATTAATGAATTACATCCTGCCAAAGCAGAGTATGCTATGCGTCACTCGGATATACTTAAAGACAAAGGATATAATGAACAGGCAATTGTTAATATTATGGCACATCAGTGGCTTGTTATTGGAGAGTTAATTACTAGTCCAGGTGAAGCATACGAAACATTATCTAATTTGCCGTATATATGTTTAATAACACTAACCGAGGAATAATAAATGAATGTGATCGAATCGTATACTAAAGAAGAAAAGCTCAGTGTAATTATGCTACAAGACGAAGTGTTTAGTGTAGCATTTTATGAGAACGATAAATGGGTAGGTGGTATCGAATATCCAAACAAGCACATTAGCTATGTCAAAGATGCTGCATCCAATTGGATAAATGGTATTCTCACCAGAGATACAATCAAACAATACAGTAGTGCATTATGAGCCTTAAAGGTAAAACTATTATACTATGCTTGCCAGGTAATACTTACAGCGGTAAGTTTATGACAAGTTTATTAGAGTTAGTATTCCATATTAATAGACAAGGCGGTCAAGCTATTGTTAGTCAACAGTATAGTAGTATGGTAAACTTTGCTCGTTGTAAAGTAGCAGGAGCAGATGTAACTCGTGGACCAGATCAAGAGCCATTTGGTGGTCAGCCATACGATTATATGATGTGGATTGATAGCGATATTGTATTCAGTAATCAGGAATTTGACCAGTTAGTAAACATGGATTGTGATGTAGCAAGTGGTTGGTATCAACAACCTGGCGGTAGTACTCCAGTAGTTGAAAAAATGGATAGTGAATACTTTCAAGAACACGGTACATATGAGTTTATTAGTGGCCAGGCGATGTCACAACGCAAGTTCGAGTTTAAAGCAGACTACATTGGATTTGGTTGGGTACTAATCAAACAAGGTGTGTTTGAAAAGATGAAGTATCCTTGGTTTGCCCCTAAACGTATGAAAGTTGGCGAGTATTACGATATGTGTAGTGAAGATGTCGCTTGGTGTTTAGACGCTAAAGACGCAGATATTGACATATATGTAAATCCAAGAGCTCATGTTGGGCATGAAAAAATACAAATAATTTAAACTATTTTATAACCTATTGAAAACATTAGAAACTTTTCTTCTGTTTTCTGTTGACTTACTATTCTAGAACTGCTAAAATAATGGCATAAGTTAAACAAAAGCGAGGAATACAAAATGGTAATGTTAAACACAGCAATTCAAGCAATTCAAAACAGTGACCGTGATGAATTAAATCAGATTATTGCAGCAGTTAAACTGCGTCAAACATATCTTGCTCGTCAAGCATCACGTTCGTTTATGGTAGGTGACATTGTATCATTTACAGGACGCCGTAATGCTACAGTAACAGGTCGTGTTACAAAAGTTAACCAAAAGACAGTTGTTGTACTAGACAATAATAGTAATACACAGTGGAAAGTTACTGCATCAATGTTAACACCACTTAGCATAGGAGCCTAATATGTGGGCAATTGAAGCAAGAAATTTCGGTGAGAAAAAAGATTACTTTTATCAGTCAGGACTGACAATGAAAGAAGCTCACCGTATGATCGCAAAAATGTCAAACAGTGGCAACTGGGCCAGCTGTCGTGCTTGGGATAAAGTTGCTGAATGGAAGCAAGAAGAAGCTAACGAACGTATTCGTAAATTTGGTGGGAAGTCGTCAGTATGAAAAAGTCAGAAACAGTTTATAATGTAGAGCAAGCCTTGTCATTGTCTGTATATGTTGATGATCAGCAAGGTTTTATTAAAAGCGGTTTTGGCTTTTACGACAGTGATCGTGGTAAAGAAACCAAAGATAATAAAACTGCGATATTCCATTATATGAATGGCACAGAAAAGATGCCAAAAATTACCAACAAGCAAAAAGAACGTGCCGCTGAAATTCGTGAATACTTTAAGGGTACACTAGTAGCAAAGAAGCTCATGGGTACACTTAACAGTTTTGAAGATGGCGTCATGAAATCAATTGGTAATGACGAAACTAATAGTTTTGGAATTAGTGTTATTGCTAGTTTACCCAACAGTTTGCGTATTAGCAAAAAACGTGATGACCTAGACGATTGGTTTGACAATCTACGTGATAAAAGTGAATTTATCGGTAAACGTGGTGAGCGTCTACGTTTTGGTGTATATGTACGTGATGTAAAGTTTATCGCCAAATATGGTATTCACTTGGTAACTTGTGTTGATAAAGATGAAAACATTGTGAAGTTCTTCTTTAGTAAAGAGCCTGATATTGCAGGATTGCTTGAAGGCCGTAACGTTATGCTTACTGGTAAAGTTAAACAACATGACATTAGTAAGTTTTCCAACTGCAAAGAAACTGTAATTAATTACGTAAGAGTAGAAGAAAGTACTTGACATCTTGAACGATGATGTTAAAATGTATATATAAGTTGTTAATAGAGGAGTGAGAACCGATGCAACAAGTGATAGTACATAACGGAACATACCGAAATATGCCAGTAACAGATAAAGTCTTTAAAATGACTAAAGAATTTAAGGAAGGCGCAAGCGGCCCTTATATTACAGTGTGTGGCAAAGAGCATAGTGATATGCCAGATCGTAATGTTCGTATTAACGTAAAAGGGAAAGGTTGTTTCTCGTTTATGTCAAATGGTGAAGTAGAAGCACCAGAAAAAACTGAAACAGATGATCAAATAATTGAACGTTTGCGTGAACGTTTTCAAGTATTAGAAGATATGACATACGCATCATGTGATGGTGTTGTCCGTGGTATGGTTGTTACTGGTCCTCCAGGTGTAGGTAAATCCTACGGTGTAGAGAAGGTAATGAATGAAGCGGAAATGATGAACAAAATGGGCGGAGGTACCACAGGTACTGGACGCAAATATGGAATGGAAAAAGGTGCCGCAAGTGCCATTGGTTTGTACAAGCTACTATTTGAGTATGCTAACGAAGGCAGTGTGCTTGTACTAGATGACTGTGATAGTGTATTGTACGATGAGACATCACTTAACTTGCTTAAAGCAGCACTAGACAGTAGCCCAAAGCGGTTCCTGAGCTGGCGTAGTGAAAGCCGTGTGCTTCACAACGAAGGCATTCCAGACAAATTCGAGTTTAAAGGTTCAATTATCTTTATTACTAACCTCAAGTTTGAAAAGACACGTGGTAAGATTAAAGATCACCTAGACGCTATTATGTCACGGTGTCACTATTTGGACCTTACACTGGATACAATGCACGAAAAATGGTTGCGTTGTAAGCAGATCGTCAGTGACGGTATGCTAAACGAATATAACTTTGATAAAGCTCAACAAGAAGATTTACTAGGTTATATTCACGAAAACCGTAACAAGCTACGTGAAATGAGCTTGCGTATGGTTTTAAAGATTGCCGATCTCAAGAAGATGAACGGTGATAAATGGAAACGCTACGTAGAAATGACTTGTATGCGGCGTTCCTAATATAGACGGTGTAGTGGTGGACCTCCTCTGTCTGCGTCACTCTCACTCACGCCACTACACAAAACCTGGGGGCTCGGTAAGACATCTTACTGAGCCCTTATTTTTATAAGTATCATTGACAACCTCGGAAAGATAGTATACTATACTAATATGAAATGTAAAATTATTCTTAAAGATGAGGTTAATTGTAAAGTTGAAGGTCTCGATTTACAAACTCGTCGAAAATGTGAACAAAAGTTAAAGTTCTTTTTACCCTATGCAAGACATGTACCTGCCTATAAACTAGGAAGATGGGATGGTTGCGTTGGGTATTTTACTATGGGCGGTAATACATTTGTTAATGCTCTCAACCATGTACTGCCTATTTTGCAGGAACAAAATTACGATGTTGAGCTACAAGATAACCGCAATACATGGGACTTAAAGTTTTCAGAAATAACTGAAGATCATTTCAGTGATCGAGTATGGCCAGATAAACATCCAGCCGCAGGTGAGCCTGTAGTGTTGCGTGATTATCAAGTAGACATCATTAATAAATTTATTAACAATACACAAAGTATTCAGGAAATTGCCACTGGTGCAGGCAAGACATTAATGACTGCCGCACTTAGTAATCTAATAGAACCATATGGGCGTAGTATTGTTATTGTACCAAACAAAGACTTAGTAACACAAACAGAAGCAGACTACATTAACTTGGGTCTTGATGTTGGCGTATACTTTGGTGATAGAAAAGAGTTTGGTAAAACACATACTATATGTACATGGCAAAGTTTAAACATCATGGAAAAACGTTTCCGTGATGGCGAGCAAGACTGGGGACTGGACGAATTTGCAGAAGATGTAGTATGCGTTATGGTAGACGAAGTACACCAAGCCAAAGCAGATGTACTAAAGAAATTACTTACAGGTCCTTTCCGTAATGTTCCTATTCGTTGGGGACTAACAGGCACAATACCCAAAGCAGATCATGAACGTTTAAGTTTAGAAGTAAGTTTAGGTGAAGTTGTACATCAGTTGGCGGCAAGCGAACTACAAGAGCAGGGTGTACTAGCACAGTGTGATGTTAATATCTTACAGTTACAAGATGATGTCAATTACGGCAATTATCAGAGTGAGTTAACATACTTGACAACTGATAAAAATCGTTTAGATTACTTGGGAGACGTAATTGCAAATTTAGCAGAAACTGGCAATACACTAGTGCTAGTAGATCGTATTAAAGCAGGCGAAGGGCTACTGGAACGACTTGGTGGAGACACTGTGTTTATTAGCGGCAGTATGAAAACAAAAGACCGAAAGGAAGAGTATGACGAAATTAGTGAAGCAAATAACAAGGTTATCGTTGCAACCTATGGTGTGGCTGCCGTGGGTATTAACATTCCTCGTATTTTTAACTTGGTTCTCCTGGAGCCTGGCAAATCCTTTGTAAGGGTTATCCAAAGTATTGGACGTGGAATACGTAAAGCACAAGACAAAGATAGTGTACAAATATGGGATGTAACGAGTAGTGCTAAGTTCAGTAAACGCCACTTAACTGAACGAAAGCGATTTTATAAAGAAGCAAACTACCCCTTTAAGGTAGAAAAGGTAAATTACAAATGAAAGTATTAACAGTAGAAAATGAAGCATATGATTTAGATTTTGTTCCAGATGAGATTCAAGACATACGCTATTGCGTATTAGATTACAGTGATAAAGACAACGCAGATTATATATTTGTACCACTGGTATTCTTGGAAAGTTTTAGTTGTCCAGCAGCAGTATTAAAAATTGGAAAGTATACTGTAAGTGTACCACTTGATTGGCACTTGGTAGTCTGTGATCCCATGGTGGGAGATCCAGAAGTATTACCAATTACAAGTTTAAACGATCGTGGATTTAAAGCATTTATTATTAATCCAATTAACGGCTTTATGCCAGAGTTTACAGAAGTAGAGATAGTAAATATCTATCAGGATATGAAATGGTATTTCCCTAAACTTAAATATGGACATATATTATGTGTACCACTTGAAGAAGGTCCAAAACCAAAGTGTGCATATTTTGTTAAAGAAACAAACAAGATACCAGATGTATTAGACACGGATGATTTGTGGTAAGATGAGCGGACAAAGACGTTGGTTAAAAACATGGGCTAGAACTGTAGGTATGCCAATTGGTGTTACTGATGAAGACAAGCCTGAGTTTTTGCCTATCACACAAACAGATGTTAAACGTGCATTGGCATTCAGAACTTTCTGGATTGTCTTGCATATTATAACATGTTGTGCTATTATAGCAGGTAATGGAAGGACACTTGAAATATGGTAATAGATTTTTCGAAAGTAACCCGAGTTGAAGTAATTGACAATAAAGGTCGTGCTTATACTAAATGGGACGTTAATAATGTAGAGCTACAACTTCAGGATGATGAGCGTACACTTAAATTATTTGTACAGTATGAAGAAGAAGAAATCTCAATTGACTGATAAACTAAACATTAAAAATGAAATGCGGGTGCTGGATACTAGAGATAGAACATGGTGGGCTGATCTAACTGAAGAAGAAGCTGAGACCATGAGCAAAAGTATGTGGACACAAATGCGTTGGGCAAGCAGTGTTAAAGGCGGCAATGCGGCACAATATTTGATGTTGGTTAATGAATTTACAAATTTACATTTCAATACACTAAGGCATCATCCACAACTACAGCATCAGTTATTACAACTTGCTGGTGCTGGTAAGTCACAGTATCATGAATGGATACCGCCTGGCAAAAGAGACAAAAAGAATAAACTAGGAGCGTGGCTAGCAGATCAGTATCCACAATACAATAATGATGAGCTTGATATAATTCAGAACACAACTGATAAAGGTGTTTGGAAAGACATGATGGAACAGCAAGGTATGAAGCCCAAAGAAATTAAAGAGTTGTTAAAATGAAGTGTGACTATTGTGGCAAAGTTTTTAAACGTGAAAGCACACTTATGTCACATATTTGTGAAAAGAAAAGACGTTGGTTACAAAAAGACTTTCCAGAAACACTACATGGCTTTGGTGCATATGATTTGTTTTATCGTTTGGGTATGCAAAGCAAGCCCAAGACATATCAGCAATTTGTAGATAGTCAGTATTTTAGTGCATTTGTAAAGTATGGCAGTTATTGTATAAACTCCAACGTTATTGACAGTGAAGCATATACACGTTGGCTAATACGCAAACAAGCAAAGCTCAAAGATTGGGCAACAGACAGCATGTATATGTTGTTTGTTAGAGATCACTTAAAGAAAGAAACAGTAGATAGAGCACTAGAACGTTTTGTAGAACAGGCAGGTAAGACGTCTTACTTTCAGTTGTTCTGGGAAATGGCAAGTGGTTACTTAATTGCAGACTGGGTTGAGAGTGGTAAAATATCTCCCTGGATACTATTGGGCAGTAAACGTGCACAAAGAGCATTGAGTAATATGCCAGATGAATGTTTTGCAAGAATAGCAAATAGTGTTGATGCTGGATACTGGGGTAAAAAAATTGAACAAAATCCACATGATGTAGATTGGGTTAGAGAAATAATAGATGGAGAAAGCAAGGATGAAATTATATAACGGAGTAATGAAGTTTTTTAAAGATAGTTATAGACTATCTCCGTTTGCATTTTACTGCGAACTAATTGAAGCTGTAATGCTAATAGGTGCTAGTGCAGTATTAACATACACAGTATTGGATCCAGCAACTAAGATTTTTATTCCTATGTACTTGGTAGGCAGTATACTTGGTGTGATCAGTACATGGATTAGACGTGCAGGCTTTGCTATTGTGCTAACAGTATGGTTTGTGATTATGAACAGCATTGCTATGGTGCAATTATTTTGGATAGGATAACGCATGCCAGATATTGATTTAGACTTTGCTGATAGACAAAAAGCACTTAATTTATTACACCATGTGCCAGCAAGAATTAAAAAGAAGAAGCACAACACTGGTGTATATACACACCGTGTACCAGTTGATCCATTAAATGGATACTGCACAATAGACCATAAAGAAGCTGACGAAACTGGTTACTTTAAGTTAGATATACTTAATGTTAGCATATATAAAGATATAAGAGATGACGAACATCTTATCCAACTAATGAATAAAGAGCCAATGTGGCAACTATTAGAGCACAAAGACTTCGTAGACAAAGTTTTTCATCTATCAGGACACGATAAACTATTGCAACAATTGAAGCCCACAAGTGTAGAACAATTGGCTGCTACCCTTGCAATTATAAGGCCTGCCAAGCGGCATTTAGCAAATCAAAGTTGGGAAAAAATAAATCAAGAAGTTTGGCTAAAGCCAACTAGTAATGAATACTACTTTAAAAAAGCACATGCTATCAGTTATGCAGTGGCTTGTGTAGTGCACATTAACTTGATATGTGACAAGATAGGATAGTAAGATGGACGAAGAGAAATTTGTACAAGAAATCAATGACATTGGTTTTACAAAGTGGGAGGCGAGATTTGACCCCAAGTGTATTGAGGAACTAAATCAGTGGGCAGAAGAAAACTACCCACCTGAGCGTGGACACGCCAAAGATATGAAATGGTATGGATGGGAAACTATCAAAGATATGAAACCAGAAGAGATTGCAGAAGTTGACTGGGCATACTACTGGACTGATGAACCAAAAGGTAACCATTTCATTGATAACATTATTAAACCAGACTTGGGAAGGTGTGCTGATGCGGCATTTGGTGCTGGTAATTGGGAATGGTATATGTGTGACTTTATTGTTCTACATCCTGGTATGAATTTTGTACGTCCACATATTGATACACCATATAGATTTAAAGAGTTTAAGTATACAGAAGGTTTATTGGGATTGCAGTTTATGGTAATGCTGTGTGATTTTGATGAAACTAACGGAGCAACAGGATATGTTCCTGGCTCTCACAAATACATTTATGATTATTATCAAAATATGTATGCTGATAAAAGTGTGTTTGATTTATTCTTTATGGACAATTATAAACAGCACCAAGGACCGAAAGGTAGCTTTGTATGCTGGCATCCAAAAGTTATGCACAGTACAATGCCAAATCACAGTAATGAAATTAGGCGTGGTTTGTTATTACATGCGGCTGAAAAAACAACGGCAAGAAGACTCAGAACAATAGATCCGCAAAAGAATGCGATACTACGAACTAGTTAACTTTACGTACTAGCTGTATGTTTCGTCTTTTTATTCTTTTCTGGCAAATGTTACTTAGGCTAATTGTTGGGCCATGCACTACATTAAAGTCCTTAAGACTAAAAATAACCATGGTGGGTCTGTATTTCTCCCATCTGGTTTTGAAGATAATGTTGATAGGGATCATTCTATTTGTTCCCCACCACCATTCTTCACCAAGTTCAATAAATTCAGCTTTGTCATGATCGTTTTTGATATTATCAAAACAATACATGCTAGCCATTTGATGATCTTGATTTTGCATGATACCAACGTACTCGTTACCGCCGTACGAAACTAATGTCAGAAAAGGAAAGTTTTCTAAGAGTTTTTGATATTTTTGTGGTATATGTGTCATATTAAATATTACTTATCACTATAAATAGTCATGGAGACCGAAACATGAATTATCAGAGTAAAGCATACAGTTACAACCAACGAAGTGAAATTGTTATACCTAATCGTAGAGGTACAACTTATTACGGTGCACAAAATCATAAGCCACTTATAGCATATGAGGGTGTCAACAACGACTTTGAGTTCTTTGTAATTGATAACAGCCGTAAACCTGTCAGTTTAACTGACAAAACATTTAAAGCTACTATAGTTGACAGAACAACTAAGTCGTCTGTAATTATTAAAAATCTTATTAAGGTTGATCCTGATACAGGTAGTGTACTACTGCGGTTAACTGAGTCCGATCTTGGTAAATTGTCTCCTGCTTTGTATGATGTTACTATTACTTATACAAATCAAGATGCACTAGTTTTTGGATTATACAGTGATCAAAATGCACGTTTAACATATGTGCTAGAAGTAAAAGCCAACCCTAGTAGCCAAATCAAATCAAGTCAAGAAGATGATAGCTTTTCAGGATCGCCTGCATATAGTGACGCATTTACTGGCACAGCACAAAACAAGAATAGTGATGGTACAAATACCGCTGTAGCGTATACCACAAACTTTAGTGGTAAATTTTATGCAGAAGGATCACTAGAATTAAATCCAACAGCATCAAGTGATTGGTTTACCATTCAGTTAAATGCAGGTGATGCAGAAGATTACTGGACATTTGACAATGCAAGTGGACTAGAACCTTTTACCTTTGACGGAATGTTTATGTGGGTACGTTTTAAGTACGAAGCAGACGCAGGAAACCAAGGAACACTTGACAAAGTGCTATTTAGAAGTTAAACTGTATATATGATAGTTTTAGATTTTGTACGCCAGAGTATTCCTGGTGGCTGGAAACAGTCCCCAAGTGGATGGATAAGTGGTAATTGTCCAATGTGTAACACTCGTGGACACGGTAGAGATACTCGTGGCCGTGGCGGTTTGGAATTTGATATAGACCGTGTACGATACAACTGTTTTAACTGTGGTTACACAACAGGCTGGAGCCCTGGTAAACGTATCAACAAAACACTAAACGATTTGTTAGTTGCATTTGGTGCAGATCCTGCACAAGTACAGCGTGTTAACTTTGAGCTACTTAAAGAGAATGAAAAAGACCAAGTAGCACAACAGTTTATAAAAGCAAGTGAAGTTAAGCATAAAACTAAAGTTAATTGGCTGGGTATGAAGTTGCCCAAAAATTCAAATACATTTAAAAATGTACAAACACACCATCTTAATCCAGGACAACTGGAAAGTTTTGTGAAAGCAGTACAATACGTTGAAGATCGTGGTATGAGTTTTTATAGTGAATGGCGTTGGACACCAGAAAGCCATTTTAAGAATCGTATCATACTGCCGTTTTATTATAAAAATAAGGTAGTTGGGTATACTGCTCGTTGGGTGGGCACACCTCCAGATAAAGCTACACCAAAATACTATCATCAGATGCCTAAAAACTTTATATATGGATTGGACACACAACGTAAACATAAGTATACGATCGTTACAGAGGGGCAAATGGACGCATTGTTAATAAATGGTGTCAGTGTTGGGGGTAATACTCCTAGTAATGTGCAGTGTGACATTATTGACGATTTAAAAAAGAAAGTTATAGTTGTGCCTGATGCAGATAGTGCAGGCATGGACTTAGTAAATGCAGCTATTCGCAGAGGATGGAGTGTTAGTTTTCCTCCTTGGGAAGGATGCAAAGACGCCGCAGATGCGGCATTAAAATATGGTAGATTATTCACAGTGAGGAGTATATTAGATAGTGCCGAGACAAATACCACGAAAATACAACTACTTGCAAAATCCTATTGTAGATGATTATAATATAAGAGATGAAAATTTTTGGAGACAAGTAGATAAGATGAAACATATTAGTGCGTACACTAATTTACACAATTATTGGACCAAGCATTTTGCTTGGTGGCCAACTCGTAGTGATCACAGCGGAAAGTTTATCTGGTTGACAAGTTATTGGGAATACGCTATAACTATGGATATGCATGGTAAAGTACCACTCAAGGGTGACGCCTGGCGAATGATCTACACTCGAGAGGAATATATATTGAAGAAGTTAACAAATAATGAGTGAAGAGTACACAGAAGATTTACAAAAGTTATATCTAGAGTTTTTACTTGCTGACAAAGATTTGTTTGTGCGCTGTAATGCGATTACAAATAGCAAATACTTTGTACGTAAGTATCAGCCTGTTATGGACTTTATACAAGAACATGTTGATGGTTATGGTGATTTGCCAACACATGAACAAATTAAAGCCAAAGTAAGAATTGAATTTGACAATGTCAGAGATAAGATTACTGATGACCATAAAAAATGGTTTATGGATGAATACGAAAAGTTTTGTAGACACAAGGCACTTGAAGGTGCTATCTTGGAAAGTGCTGATAAATTAGAACGGCATGAGTACGGAAGTGTTGAGCAACTGATTAAAGATGCTGTTGGTATTGGACTAGCAAAAGACTTTGGGCTTAACTACTGGGACGATCCAGCAGGACGTATACAAGCAATTAAAGACAATCGTGGACAAAACAGTACTGGTTGGGAAAGCCTTGATAAAGTATTGTATGGTGGATTTAATCCAGGAGAACTAAACATCTTTGCTGGTGGTAGTGGTAGTGGTAAGAGTTTGTTTATGCAAAACATGGCACTCAACTGGAGTTTGGCTGGCAAGAACGTAGTGTATGTTAGTTTAGAGCTTAGTGAAGAACTATGTAGTATGCGTATTGATGCTATGCTTACAAACCAAAGTACTAAAGATGTTATGCGTAATGCTGATGATACAGCACTTAAAGTTAAAATGTCTAGCAAAAAAGCAGGCATACTACAAATGATACAGATGCCTAACGGCGCAACTATCAATGACATCAAGGCATATATTAAAGAATATCAAATACAAAACGACATTAAGATTGATGCATTATTTGTAGACTATTTGGATCTTATGATGCCTGTTAGTGTTAAAGTTAATCCAAGCGACCAGTTTATTAAAGACAAGTATGTAAGTGAAGAACTACGTAACTTGGCTATTGAGCTTAACATATTGTTTGTTACAGCCTCACAGTTAAATCGTGGTGCTGTTGATGAAGTAGAGTTTGATCACAGTCACATTGCAGGTGGTATTAGTAAGATTAATACAGCAGATAACTTGATTGGTATTTTTAGTAGCCGTGCAATGCGTGAGCGTGGTAGAGTACAGATCCAGTTTATGAAAACACGTAGTAGTAGTGGTGTTGGCAGTAAACTAGACTTGGGCTATAACATGGAAACACTACGTATTACAGATTTAGATGAAGATGAACAAGGTGAAGATGGACAAGTAGCAAGCATTTATCAGAGCTTGAAAAATAAAGCAACAGTTAGTCCAGCAGGTCAAGATAGTGCACAGCCCACAACACAAGCAGTTAATAATGCTGAGCGATTACAAAGTTTACTTAAAAGAAGAGAATAATGAAAACCTGTAATCATACATTCAATCATCTTGCACAAGTGAATAAATCTGGAAATGTTGTGCCTTGTTGCCATATCTCTGTTCATAACGAAGAAGTAGAATTTAATTTATCAAACATAGAATCACTGGATGGAATATTAAACTCGAATTATTGGAAAACGCTCAGAGAAGATATAAAAACTGGCGACAATGAAGCATGTAATAATTGCTGGCGTGTAGAAAATACAGGCGGACACAGTAAACGAATGTGGTCAAACGAAAAGCCTGTTAACACTCCGTATGTTATTGAAGACTTAGAAATAGCATTGGATACAACTTGTAATATGATGTGTAGAATGTGTCAACCATCACAAAGCTCTAAGTGGGCCAGTGCAACAGATGTATTAAAAAAACTAGACAAACTAGAACGTCATTATGGTGATCGATATAACCAAGAAAAACTCAATCCTACTAATCATAATGACATTATGCGTGTGCTTAATAATACTGATCTAAGTCATATAAATGCAATAAACATAGTGGGCGGTGAGCCTTTTTATAGTAAGAATTTATTACCGTTACTTGAACTTCTTGATAGTCAAGCAGGCATTGAAAATATTACATTAGGATTTAACACCAATGGAAGTATTTTTCCAAAGGATAAAGTACTGGATATATTATCTAGAGCTAAAGACCTATGCATTGATTTTAGTATCGATTCTATTGGTGACTTAGCAACAGTAACTAGACATGGCATAGACTGGAATACTATTGATAGTAATATACAAAAGTTTATTTCATATTTTGGAAAAGACAAAATTAGAATACACAGTGTTATTAGCCTGTTAAATGTTAACCGTATACAAGAACTATATGATTATAAAGAAAATTTACAACTGCGTTCTTGGACATGGCAATTCCTGTCGGGACCACAGTATTTGTCAGTATACCAAATACCATCAGAGATAAGAAAAAAATGGCAAATCAAAGCCGACAAACTTAAAGTAGGGACAATGTATAATGCAGAATTAATGTCTACAGTAGAAGCAAAACAAATGTTTGGATCGTTCTTACAATCTACAAGCATTATCGACACATATCATGGTTGCACTTTTGAAAGTGTTAATCCTGAAATGTATAATTTAATTAAGGTGTTAAACCAATGATGCCGTTGACCTTATGTGTATCTAAATATGATGTACGAACAACGGGCGAAGATATAGGCCTGAATGTTGCCCGCATCCCATAGTTGGTAATAATTCTTATTGCCTATGGATCCTAAGTTCACTATCAGGAAATGCAAAGTTGCCATAAGTACTATCCATCATTGGTTTAACAACAATATTTATAAATAGTAGTGATATGAAACGTAAAACGAGATCTATATTAGAAGAAATTAATGCTATGTCACCAAAGCGTGATAGAAGGCAACTAGTTGAGGCTAATGCTGAACAAGTAATTGTTACAGCAATTAACCTTATTGAAATGATTAATGAAACATTTGATGTTGAAACAGCGGCAGATTTAAACAAACGCTTGATCAATTCAATTCGCACTAAAGATCCTCGAAAATTTAAAAGAGGGGTATCAAAGCTGTGAAGGTTCGGGACATTATAGGCGGTACAAGTAAACGTAAACTACGTCGTGGTAGCCGCATCAAAAGATTAAGACAGGAAAATTTCCACATTAAAGAAGGTGGTAATGTTTTTCCTGATAGCGTGAGTTTTGATCACAGTCAAATTCCAGCTATCATGAAAACTGTTAATAGTGTGCTACAAAAAACTGGAAGTACTGCTATTCCAATTGGTAGTGGTGCTACACCTACGCCAGGTAAAGTAAGCGGCGACTTGGATATGATTGTAGACGTAGATCAACTGAAACAACATTTCAATATGGAAGATGCCAAAGATGCTGAAATCCGTAAAAAACTACGTCAAGTATTTGACTTAACTGGACTTAATACAGGACAAAGTGGTACTAGTGTGCATGTTGAAATACCATTGGACGATAAAACACACCAAGTAGATATTATGGTTGTGCCAAATGCTGGTAATGCCGCAAAGTTTCATACACACAGTATTCCACAAGGTAGTAAGTGGAAAGGTGTAAACAAACAGATTGCACTAGCTAATTTAGCTAAAAAGAAGAATTTATTATGGTCGCCATACCAAGGCTTGTTTAAGCGTTTAGAAAATGGTAAAAAAGATCCAAATGGATTAGTAACAGACAACATTGATAAAGTAGCACAAGTATTATTAGGCCCAAATGCCACAGGACAAGATATTGGCAGTGTAGAACAAATTATGGCTGCATTGGGTACAGAAGCAGGCGATGCACTACTTGCAGATCTACGCAGTGATCCAAACTGGAAAGAACTAGAATGAGAGCCCGTCAATTTTTAGCAGAAGCCGCCAAAGTAGGTCGTGAGTATCAGCACCTAGAAGATTTGGTGTTTGCGGAAGGCAGTGCCGGCGCCCTACGAGCGGCGAGTATATTACAAAGGCTCGGACAAGATTCAAATGATGTAGCTATCAAATGGGATGGGAACCCTACTATCTATTGGGGAAGAGATACAGACGGACAGTTTGTACTAACTGGTAAAAATGGCTGGGGTAAAAACAAAAGTACTAGTAGTGATGATCTAAAAGCATTTGTTATGAGTACTGGTAAAGGTGAGGACTGGAGACAGGACTTTGCTAATAATATGGGTGATGTATTTGACATCATGCAACGTAATACACCAAATGACATGCGTGGCTTTGTATACGGAGATTTATTATATTCTCCCAGCAAGCCGTATGTTGGCAAGGACGGTGCTTATCAGTTTGAGCCAAACAATGTATTATATACAGTAAATGCTGATAGTGAACTGGGGCAACGTGTTGGTACCAGTAGTATTGGTATTGCAGCACACAGTTATTTTGATGCTTTTGGTGACAAAAATGGTACAAGTATTGGTGACACAAAACGATTAAACACTAATGAAGTTGTAGTAATGGGGCAAACATATGTTCCACATCAAGCAAAAGTAGATACTAGCCATGTACAAGACATTATTCAAAATGCCAAGTCTAATGCACAATTAATTGACAACTGGCTAACACCTGAAAAGGGACTTAGCAACAAAGGCGGCATCATTTACACTTATGTAAATCAAATGGTAAAGCAGGGCAAACTAAATCAATTACAAAAAGGTTTTTTCGATTGGTTAAAAACTAGTAAAGTAAGTACTGGTCAACAAGCAAAATTGATGGCCGGAGATAGTAAAGGCTTAAACGCCATACTTGGATTAGTTGTACAAATCATGACAGTAAAAAATGAGATTATTGATCAACTTGATAATGCACCTGCTGATGTAACAGCAACGACAAAAGGACAAAGCGGCGGAGAAGGATATGTTGTGGGTAGAGACAAGATTAAACTTGTGCCAAGACATCGCTGGACACCAAACTTATAAATACTAGCATGGAAAAATATACAGCAAAACAATGGGCAGAAATTGAAGGTGGACACACAATGAGTGAAGAAAAGCAACCAGCTTTTGGATTTATTAGTGACCTTAATGAAGCAAGTAAAATGTATCGTACCAAACAAATGGTAGATACAGCAGACATTCGTGACACACTGAATTTTGCTTTTATTAATTTATTAACAATGCAGATACTTTACAGTGACTATAACACTGCACCGATTGCACAAGACTACGCAAAAAGAACACTAGTAGGCGGCGGTAACTTTAAAAACTATCGCAGAGACGGAACAGACTTATATCATGCACTGCATAAAATTACATCTAATGCATCTAATAGTGACAAACGTTCTCGAATTCAAGCGGCCAAATTGGCTGTTCCAGAAACACAATTAAAACAATATTTGAGAGCAATGGCAACTGGACAAAAAATACCAGGTACTAGTGGATTGTTTATGCGTATGGAAAGAGGTCTTGATATTACTGAGGCCAACTATAAAGCAATGAGGCGTTTAGCTGTAAACTGGAATAATTTACCAGCAGGACAAAAATCACTTTTAGCAACTCGTATGTTACAGTATTACAGAGCTAATGCTATACGTGGTGAGTTATATAATCCGTTTAAAAGGTTTTCATCAGCTGGTGGATTTATTGATCCTGCAATCGACAATGCGGAAAAAGGTATTACGGCACGTAAAATTGCAACTAGAGCGGCGGCAGGCACAGCTGCAGCAGTAGGTGGTTTTGCTGTAGGTAGGAAATTTGGCCGCAGTCTAGTATAAGGTGACACTTGCACAACAACTATATAGCCTATACGTTAGTTGACATTACAGACATTAACAAGCCTAGTAATACGCCATCGTATAATCAAAAACAAAATCTAAACACATTCATACAGCTGGCTGGTCTGCGATCCCAACCGTTATCTTTTGTAGTGACTGAAATAGAAGCACAAGATCTAGTTGGATTCCGCTTTGGAAAGCAGTATAAAGGACTACATCGTGTGTGGAAAATTGAGTTTAGTGTAGAGCATAGCGATGTTTATACTCATAATGATAATCCAGTGCATTTTTTAGAGAACGACTTTGACCAAGTACCATTTATCCCTTATCTTAATGAAACAGTAAACTTTATTGATAGTACATTTGAAACATACGATGAAAAAACATTAAACATATACTTTCAGATGCGTTAGAATCTAATAAATAATAGTGTGAAAAAGGCACAATAACAACACAGGCACTAACATAGGCACAAGAATACGGAGTTCGCCACAAGCCTCCGAAATCAAAAGGCTACATAAAAGGCTACTGTTAACAAGGTACAACGATGTACTAAAGACGCAGTTGAGTGAGAATTATGTCTATAGCGACAATTGGGACAACCCAGTTAGAGAAACAGAATTTAGAAGCGCACGTTGACCTGTGCGCTGAGAGGTATCGTGTCTTGGAAGAAAAAGTTAATAATATTGATACTCGCTTAAACAATATCGAAAAGGGCGTCTTTCAAATGCGTGAAGAAGGCATACGTGAGTTTGCCAAGATGCGTGAAGAAATGATCAAAGCCAACGCAACAACAAATAAAATAATGATGGGAACTGGCGGTACAGTTCTTGCAGGTCTACTAACACTAGTAGCAACATTATTAATGTCATAAAAATCTAATAAATAACTATATGAACTTAAATGAACTCACATCAGAAGAACCTGTTGTTGAAGCACAACTAGTCTGGGCTCGCAAAGGTAAAAAAATTGTACGTAAATTTCGTTGTAGTGTAGGACAGCGAAAAGGTAGAGTTGTGAGCGACCCTGCACAATGTTCCAAACCTATCGATATTAAAAAGCGTATAACATTACGTAAAACAAAAGCAAGAATGGGCGGAAGACTTGCAAGAAAAGCACAGCGTACAAAACGTATGAACCCAGCAAGTAAAGCAGTACAACGACTGAACAAGGTAAAGTAACATGAAGATATTTGATATTGTCACAGAAGACAAAAAAACATGGATGAAAGACGGCGTTGAAATGTGCAGCAAAGACTGTTGCGGTCAACCTATTACTGAATGTGAATGCGGTCCAGATTGCAAGCATTGTGATTGTTACAAGTTAAATGAAAGATATGGTCTTCAGAAGGGCAACGCAGGTGCCGCTAAAATGGGATCCAGTCAAAAGAATACTACCAACCGTTATAACGCCAAAGTAGCCGACCAAAACCGTGAAGCTGGTATTAAAGCACAACAACAGTATAATAAAGAAAAGCGTAGTGCAAAACGTGTTGCAACTGGTATTCCAAATAGACCAGCACCACAACAAGGACTAGTTTAATGAGAGCATTTGTAACAAAGGGCGGGTTCCCAACATTTATCAATATTCGTGAAAGTGATTTTTTAGATAAACATTTTCCACAAGATATTATCTTAGAAAAAAAATCACTAAGTGAACGTGAGCAGTATGTTGCTCAAAACCTAGTTAGTCGTGGCGTACTAGATAAAGTAGTTGACGGCAAAACAGCAGGTTATAAACTTAATATTAACAATTACGGTAAATTATAATGGCTAGATCACTCAAAGATATCCTTACACATCAGGTAGAACAAACATCTGCATTACTACATGAGGCGGCAGAAACTGACGTCGATTTAAAAGTTGCTATGACACAAACTATAACAGAACAATCAATCACAGTACAAAACTATCGTATTGACATTGTTAAAGAAGAGTTTGCTGGCAGACAGAAAAACTTTTACAATATAGTTGAAGGCAAACAAGTAATACACAGTGACTTAGCATTGTTTGAAACAGCAATGGGTATTGTTAAAAAATATATCACTAATAAAACATCAGGAATTAAAGAACTAGAACAGTATGACAATGATTATAGTAATTCACTATATGAAACTTGGGCACAACAGTCTAGAGCAAATAAGGGCGGTATTAATGAAGATATTGCCATTGCTAAAGCCAGTAGGGCAAAGCAAAAAGTACAAGAAGCAAAGCAAAGAATTTTATCACGTCTATAACAGATGTGCATAAATATAATAAACAACGGGGAATTATACAATGTATTTAAACGATTTAAACTCAGCTGCCCATAATGTAGAAAAAATTAACAAGGTTCTAGCGAATACGTTTGGACATAGTGTTAATATTTCTGAAATGAGCACAGATGCATTAGGACGTATGCTAACAGCAACTAATGCAAAAATTACACAAATTAAAGAAAGCAACAGTGCGTATTGGGAAAACCCAACGTACAACAAACTAAACTTAATCCAACATTCATTGCGCACATACATCAATGAAGTTGCACCAACACGTAACGATGGTAAGAAAATGAAAGCTAAAGTTAAAGTTAAAGAATCAGCAGAACTAGAGCAAGCAGAAGTAATGCTAGCTGCACAAGAGTTAGTTGATGAGCTACAAAAAATGGTTGAAAACTTAGCAGGAATGCAAGTACAAAAACTTATGCCAATTGTAGATGCAATGAAAGAGCAAGTAGGTTTTGAACAAGCTGAAGCATATAATGCTAATGTAGATGCGGCACTAGGCACTTTACTAGACGCTTCAAAAGCAACAAAAGACGCTGTTGAAAATGCAACAATGGCGGCACGTGGTGAAGCACCAGCTGCTGCACCAATGCCAACAGACATGGCACCAGCACCAGAACTAGACGGCACTGATGTAGACATGGGTGACGACGAATTTGGTGGTGACGATGCTGCTGCAGGTGACGACAACCAACTTGGTAGAGAACTAAAAGGTGAAAGTGCTCTAGCTAATATGGAGAAGGGTGCGTTAGCCGAAAAAAAGTTTCTAGAGAGTAAAGACAAGCTCTTTAAAATGGTCGAAAGCGGAACTATGTCACATGATCAGTTTATTAATATCATTAATGAATTAAGTAGTGGTACACCAAGTGTACGTATTGATCAAGATCCAAGTGAATATGGTAACACTGGCAAAGACTATAGGACTATGCCGTACAATCCAATGCCAAAACAAAAACCTAAAGTAGGAATGCCTGCAATGAAGAAACCAAGAAGTGCAGGCGGTTTACAAACAATGGAATTGAGACCAGGTGATGCAGGACACAGTGCCACAATGGGTATGATTAATCGTATGAGGAATGCCAAGTAATGGTTATTAGTGAAGTTATCACAGAGGGACAGGATTTTGTACTCAATGGCATTGAAGAACTTATTGTTCGTGCCAAAGCACGTGGTATGACTTCACTAAAAACACCAGTCGTACAGGCAAAACTAGAAGCTAGTGGTTATTTTGTAGATATAAAATCACTAGTACGTATGTTAAACAGTATTGATGCCGTTGGCAGTGCTAACCGTGAAGAAATTAAATTAGACTCAGCTCTACCCGTTGACGCTGAAAAAGATGACGACACAGTTAGTAAAATGGCATCAAAACAACTTGCTAGAAAAGAGAAGAAACTATGAGCTTAAATTTTAATGCACAACAAGCCAGAAATTTAGCAAGAGCTGACCTTACTATTTTTAATGAGTGTTCAGCAATCATGAATCAGATTATCCAGGATGCTGGAAATGGATTGTACCAAACTATTATTAGTGATGGTACAACGATGACTGAGAGTGACCCAACACCAACTGCTGATGCACAGGCATTTTTCAGTGTATGGCAAGGTGCACTTAGTAATACTGCCAAATTGGATCAAATGAAGCAAGTGTTGGCCTATTTTGAGCGTTTAGGATATACTATATCACGCCAAACAAATACTGGCACAAATACTACATTTAAATGGGTAATCGACTATTGACATTGTGACCAATTAGTGTTACACTGTACAAATGTTAAATATTACCACACCTTATCCTTACAAAGAATTTAAACGCAAGAGTGTAAACGGTAAACGTTTATACGAGAACCCATATGGCGAGCCAGTGCCTAGTGTAACAACTATACTGGACAAAACAAAGCCATGGGAAAAGCGTCAAGCACTCAACAACTGGAAAAAACGAGTTGGAGAAGCGAAAGCACAACAGATAACAACCGAAGCCGCTGGCGTAGGTACTGTTATGCATGAAATGTTGGAAGCCTGGAGCCTCAATGAGGAATACACAGGCAAAACCTTACTGCAAGCCAAAATGATGGCTGAAACAGTTATTAAAAACATTGAATCTGATGTAAATGAAGTATGGGGTAGTGAAGTTAACTTGTGTTACCCTGGCTTATATGCAGGTACTACTGATTTGGTTGGTATGTATAAAGGACGTCCTACAATCATGGACTTTAAACAAACTAACCGGCCCAAGAAACGTGAATGGATCGACGATTACTTCCTTCAAGCGGCCGCATATGGTATGGCACATAATGAAATGTTTGAGACTAAAATTGAACACGCTGCAATCTTTATGTGTAGTAGAGAATGTGAATGGCAACTATGGGAGGTAGGCCCAGAAGAGTTTAAAGAATGGGAAGAAAAATGGGCACAACGAGTTGCTGAGTTTTATAACCTGTCATAAATACATTATAGAGGAAACAACCCATGGCAGACACACGAATTAGTAAAATTAAAGTAAGGCAAGGCAACTTTGCAGATTTGCCTATGCTTGATCCTGGCGAAGTAGGATACGCAACAGACGACCAGCGTTTGTTTATTGGAAACACAACTATTAATGTAGGTACAGGTAATGGTGCACTTACACAGTTTGTTGTTCCAAACACGTTACCCTATCCAAATGGCGTACTAGCAGTATTTGTTGACGATGTACAAGTAAATGCCGCTGATTATGACATTATAGGAACCACACTAACGTTTGCATCAGCACCAACTGGTGTTATCACTGTAAACTTTAATAGTGAAATCGTGTTAGACCGTCATGAAACATTTCCACGTAGTATTTCCTTATCTGCAAACGGCTCAAATGCCGCAACTGGGTTTAGTATTGATACGTTACAATACAATGTTGTAATAATTGATTACACACTGGAAAGTGCAAACGGTGTACGTGTTGGCCAAATCAGAATGGCAACAGATACTAGTGCAAGTACTAGTGCAATTGATGACAACTATACTGAAACAGCAACAGTGGATATAGTTTTCGGTGCGGATATTAGTGTAGCAAATAAACTTCGGTTGATGTACACTGATAACGCAAATATTATAACAAAATTTAAGTATACATATCAACTTTGGAACAGCAATTAAACCATCGAGCCTGGTATGAATCACCTAGCAAGCGATTGAGCATGTGGCGTGAGTTCAGAAATGGCTTAGATACAAAAAATACCGTTGAGGTGTGCGAAACTGTCATTAAATGGTGGATTAGTGCACCCTTAGTAAATATTGCCATTGATCCTGTCAATAGTGATCAGTGGCCAACACCGTGGGAAATGTTACATCAGGGAGACTTTTGTAACAATAGTTTAGCACTAGGAATGGCATACACTATATACTATGCCAATCCAGATATTGAAAATGAACTAGTTTACATTACTTGTCCTGATACAAGTGTGCAAAAACTTTGTGCATTAATAGACAATAAACACTTGCTTAACTTTGATCATGGCCGTATAAGTACATTACCTGATGAAAAAAAGTGTTTCATCAGTTACCGATCTAAAGTTAAAAACATAGTCAAATAATAATAAAGTGATGACTTTCGAGGAGTCGACACATAGATATAATCGTAAGGACGCAAATAATATGAGCAACATTCAAGTAACAAAAAGAGATGGAAGTAAAGAGGCAATTGACCTCGAAAAGCTACACAAAGTAGTATTTTATGCATGTGAAGGCATTAACGGCGTAAGCCCTAGTCAGGTAGAAATGAAAAGTAATTTACATTTTTACAATGGTATTACTACTGGCGACATCCAAGAGACACTTATTAAAAGTGCCTCAGAGTTAATTGAAGAAGACACACCAAACTATCAATGGGTCGCAGGACGCCTTATTGTATATCATTTACGTAAACAAGTATATGGTAGCTTTGAACCCTGGCATATCTTAAAACTAATTACCCGTAACGTAGATGAAGGATGGTATGATCCAGCATTGCTCACTGATTATACTGAATCGGAATGGGACGAACTTAATAACTATATTAAACACGATCGTGATCAAGACTTTACATATGCCGCCATGGAACAATGGCGTGGCAAGTACCTTGTACAAAACCGTGTAACAGATGTAAAACTAGAAACTCCACAAATGGCATATATGCTAATTGCGGCTACACTATTTGCTTCATACGACAAAGACACAAGATTAAAATGGGTTAAGGATTATTACGATGCTATTAGTAACTTCGATATTAGTTTACCTACTCCTGTTATGGCGGGCGTCCGTACTCCACAGAGACAATTTAGTTCATGCGTTCTTATTGAAACTGGCGATAGCCTTGATAGCATTAACGCAACTACTAGTAGTATTGTCAAGTACGTATCACAAAAAGCAGGTATTGGTGTTGGAGCAGGAAGTATTCGTGCTCTCGGCTCCCCCATACGTAAAGGTGACGCATATCATACCGGGGTCGTTCCTTTCTACAAAATGTTCCAGGCTGCTACCAGATCATGTAGCCAAGGCGGCGTGCGAAACGGAGCAGCAACATTATATTACCCGATTTGGCATCTCGAAGCAGAAGATTTACTAGTTCTTAAAAACAACAAAGGTGTAGAAGACAATCGTGTACGTCATATGGATTATGGTGTGCAGTTTAACAAATTAATGTATGAGCGTCTAATTCAAGGCGGAGATATCACACTGTTTTCACCTAGTGATGTTCCAGGCCTATATGATGCGTTTTTTGCAGATCAAGACGAGTTTAAACGTCTGTATGAAACAGCAGAGCGCAATACTAGACTACGTAAAAAGACTATGAAAGCTATTGACTTGTTTAGCAAGTTTATGGGAGAGCGTAAAGACACTGGTCGTATCTACTTGCAAAATGTTGATCACAGTAATGAACATGGTAGTTTTAAACCACAACATGCACCTATTAAACAAAGTAACTTGTGTTGTGAGATTAATTTGCCAACGAAACCATTGAATGACTTTAATGATCCAGATGGTGAGATTGCACTATGTACACTAAGTGCTGTTAATTGGGGCAATGTACGTAAACCAACTGACTTTATCCGTATTGGTAAACTAGCAGTACGTGGACTTGATGCACTACTCAGTTATCAGAACTATCCAGTAATTGCCGCTGAAATGGCAACCATGGGCAGACGTCCACTGGGTGTAGGTATTATCAACCTTGCATATTGGATGGCACGTAACAATATGACATACAGTAACCCTAATCTAGCACTAATTGATGAATATGCAGAAGCATGGAGTTATAGTTTAATTAAAGCAAGTGCTGACTTAGCACAAGATCAAGGTGCATGTTTGTGGAACGACCAAACAAAATACAGTGATGGTATCCTACCTATTGATACATACAAGAAAGATGTAGATGAACTAGTAGCACATCAAGAACGTATGCCATGGGCAGAGCTAAGAACACAGTTAGCATCAACAGGTATACGTAACTCAACACTAATGGCTCTTATGCCTGCTGAAACATCAGCACAGATTTCAAATGCTACAAACGGTATTGAACCACCACGTAGTTTAGTAAGTGTTAAGCAAAGTAAACATGGTGTACTAAAACAAGTTGTGCCTGGTATCCATCATCTTAAAAACAAGTATGAACTGTTGTGGGATCAAGAATCTCCAGAGGGATACTTACAAATTATGGCAGTGCTACAAAAATATATCGATCAAGGAATTAGTGTTAATACAAGTTATAATCCACAGCACTTTCCAGATGAAAAGATTCCAATGAGTAGCATGTTACAGCACTTAATGATGTTCTATAAGTATGGCGGTAAGCAGTTGTATTACTTCAACACTTATGACGGTGCTGGTGAAATAGATATTGACAAACTAGAACAATCAAGTATAGTGGATAAAAGTCAGGACGACTTTGAAACACAAGAAGAATATGACGACTACTGCGAAAGCTGTGTAATTTAAAGAGAGAGATAATATGAGTGTTTTTAATATAAAAAATAGAAGTGACCATACAAAAAACTTGGCATTCCTTGACCCGTCAGGTGGTGTAACTATTCAACGATATGATACAATGAAGTATCCTAGCTTTGATAAGTTTACTGACAAGCAATTAGGATTCTTTTGGCGTCCTGAAGAAGTTGATACTTATCGTGATGGTAAAGACTTCAAACAGTTGACTGATCACGAACAACACATCTTTACAAGTAATCTTAAAAGACAAATCTTGTTGGACAGTGTACAGGGTCGTGCACCTGCTGAAAGTTTTGGCAGTATTGTAAGTTTGCCAGAACTAGAAAACTGGATTATTACTTGGACATTTAGTGAAACAATTCACAGCCGCAGTTACACACATATTATTCGTAATGTGTATAATGATCCCAGCATTATTTTTGACGAGCTAATGGACATTCCAGAGATTATAGATTGTGCTGGAGATATTTCCAAGTACTATGATGACTTGATTGAAAACGCTAGTTATTACAATCTATTGGGCGAAGGTACACATACAGTAAACGGCAAGAAAGTTGTAGTTGATATGTATGAACTTAAAAAGAAACTATGGCTTGCACTAATGAGTGTAAACATTTTGGAAGGTGTTCGCTTCTATGTATCATTTGCATGTAGTTGGGCATTTGCTGAACTTAAAAAGATGGAAGGCAATGCTAAGATTATTAAGTTTATTGCTCGTGATGAAAACCTACATTTAGGATCAACACAGCTATTACTTAAAACACTGAAAAAAGATGATCCAGCATTTGAACGAATTGCTCGTGAAACAGAAGCCGAATGTATTCAAATGTTTGTTGATGCGGTAGATCAAGAAAAAGCATGGGCTGAGTATTTGTTTAAAGATGGTAGTATGCTTGGCTTAAACAAAGAACTACTAAGTCAGTATATTGAGCACATTGCAATGAAACGCATGAACAATGCAGGGCTACCAAAAATTTATAACCAAACAAGTAACCCATTACCATGGACACAAAAATGGATTGCAGGAGGCGATGTACAAGTTGCACCGCAGGAAACAGAGATTACCAGTTACATTAATGGTGGTACAAAACAAGATGTAAACGAAGATACGTTTAAAGGATTTAGTTTATAATGATCACAGTATATAGTAAAAATTTATGCGGCTATTGCGATATGGCCAAGGATTACCTCAAAAAGAACGGATTTGAGTTTGAGGAAATTAATGTAGAATCGAATCCAGATGCACGTGAGTTTCTAATTACAGAAGGTCATAGAACAATGCCACAGATTTATCATGATGGCAAATTATTAGTAGAAGGCGGAGGTATGGCGTTAGTAAGATTACAACCCCAAACTGTACGTGAACTCATAGGAGAAGTAGACTTAAATGTTAGTAATTTCAAACTTTAAAAAAGGTGACATTATGACTATTAAATGTAGTACTGGCGAAGAAGTCGTTACTAGATTTGATTCAGATAATGATAACGAACTAAAAGTAGTTAAACCAACAGTACTTACGATTAATCCAAATGATGGCAAAGCAATGCTCATTCCTTGGCTTATGAGTATTGATACAAAAACAAATGAACCAGTTATTGTTTCTAAAACACAAGTACTGGCTATTACAAAAACTGAGAAGAGCTTGGCTGACGGATATATACAAAGCACTACTGGTATCCAATTGGCACTTTAGTTGCAATAAATACGTGTATGAACTTTGTACACAGAAATAATGACAAGAGACTATGTGGAGCATCAACTAGAGCCACAGTCAATAATGTTAGAGTAAACAATCAATTTATTAGTACAGAGGGCGACCCCAACACACATGGAGGGGGCGCTCTTCAAGCCACTGCAACTAGTGGTAGAACTCGTGCTGGCGGCAAACCTATTATCATTTTAAATGATCCTGCATCACGTGATAGTTATTGCGGACGACCAGGTTATGGTCCTGAACACTGTGGACCATCAGCAACAAGTGCAAGCGGCGATGTAAGAGCCGGAGGGTAACATGGTAGACTTTACTGATTTTAAAAATGGATTACAAGATGCTAATGAGTATCTAGATACTAAACACCATCTTAGTGGCACATCAGCACTGGGCAATAGTAATCTACGAGCAGTAGCACAAGCAGAATATAGTTTTACACTACGTGAATTACTATGTGGTGTGCTAGGCGGCAATGGAATAAAACTTCCAAACATTCAAATATGTATGAGTGCAAATATCAATGCACTACTTGGCATCCCAAATTTACAAGCTGAACTTTTCGATGCACTAACACAACTAGATGGTGCAATGAACGACTTTATGGATCACACCAAGTTAGACAGTGTACTTGGACGTCTTAATGGTGTATTAGCAGAAGCACAAAACGTTGCTAACATGATTAATTTTTGTAGTGCACCTGTTGATCCTATTGCTATTCCAAATATGTTGGAACGAGCAATGGGTAGTTTTCTTGGTGCTGGTAAAAACTTAATTGACCAAGTTGGCAGTATTGTGCCTGGTCAAGTGTGTGCTTGTATAGGCACAGGTGGATTTAATGGTAATGTATTTAATGGCGGCATCTTAGGCAACATTGCTAATAACATTGATAACATCAACGCAGGATCGCTTGGTCAGAGCGTCTTAGACAGTATCAGACAAGATATTCAAGGTGTTAGTGAAGGCATATCAAATTTAATTAATTTTGAGAATAACATTAATGGATCATATAGTTTAGGCGGAAGCCAGTTTGCTACACCTGATCCAAGTTGTAATAGTGGCGTTGGTGTTATGCATAACCCGCAAAACGGCAGTATTGCTGCTAATGCAAGATTAGCATCAAGTATGAAAGGTTTATATGATAAACTTGCTGGATATCCAGTTACATATAGACCAGGAACTTCTCTTGGTGGATCAAACGGCAGTGTACCAATTAGTGCAAGTAACCTCGATGCAGATAGTTCACAACCAATTGAATATGAAAATATATTTAAACTACTGTTTGACGATGACTTCTTAACGTTATTAGATCAAGCAGATGACCCACAAAGTAATGTAGATAATCAGATACCAGTATACGATTATTGTGGTACAATTATTGGTTATACCACAAATGTAGTACAACGAGAAGCACAACAAAGTGCAGGCAGTGATCCAACAATACCCAATAGCCCAGGCTACTTGGCAGGTGGATTAAACACTAGTGACGGTAACAATGCAACTAATTCAGAAACAGTAGCACAAGGTAGTATTACTGTTAACCAAGGAAGTGGTGCAAATGTCTATTTGGTCAATAGTGAACAAGCACAGTTAGCATTACAGACAAATACAAATGACTTGGTTGTAAGAACAGATATCTTAACTATATTTACACGTTTAGATACCAGTGTATACAATCTTGGTACTATGCTAGATTACCAACAGAGTAGTGTAACATTTACTGCATTTGGTAAAAATGTAAACGAATTAACTGGTGCTGGATTTGTAGCAAAAGACGGTACTGTAGCAGTTGCAAGAAGTATACAAGGCACAGCTAACCAAATAACAGTGTTCAATGGAAATGGTGCTGGTGGCAATCCAATTATTGGAATTGCAGATAATCCGCAACTGCCTGGACAAGGAAGTGTTCGTGTTCCAAATGGTAACGGTTCTGAAAGATCTAATTTACCTCAAGGAGGTATGGTACGTTATAATAATGACTCACATGAAATAGAAGTATACTATGCTGACATAGGAATGTGGAGAGACATTGCAACGATTAATGATGTTACAGTGCAAACTGGCGTCAATATCAATATTGGGTCTGGTGCAGAAGTTTACAAACAAAAGAACACCAATAACGAGCAAGAGTTTAGAAAATTAAATGCCAGTGGCGGTGTAACAGTTACACAAAATGCTGATGATATTACTATTGGTGATGTAATTACAATGAGTAATCAAGCAACTGGTGCACAAGTGTTTAAACAACGAACCGCCAATGACTTTGAATTACGTACACTAAAATCAAGTGGTGGTGGAGTAACAATAACACAAGACACAAACGACATTGATTTAAACATACCAGGTGTTGCTAGATCAACATTAACAACTACTAATAATTCGTCCACTCCAGTTACATTCAACGGATCAGAATTATCTCCAGACACAAATAAATCCTGGTTCTTTAAAATATATGTACTAGCAGGTCGTGGCACAACTAAGCGAGCCTGGCAACTTCAGGGAGTGGTACAAAACGATAGTATTACTGACGATTTTGTTGGTGATGTAAGACGTATTGATTATCAACGTAATACTGGCGAAGCATTTATAACACCTTGGAACTCAGGTTCTGGATATCCTGTTGCAACACAAGTAGAACACGATTTGATTATCTATGAATCAAACACAATTATTTCTAGTGGAAGTACTAGTAGCTACACTTCACCAGACAGCAATGGAGATTGGACTGTAACAGACGCTGGCTGGAATGCCAGTGTAATTATTAATAGTAATGCTATGTCTATTAGAGTACGTGGTGATTCACTTGCTGTAGACTGGAGTATTAAACTAGAATATGTTGAATTATAAATAAATGTAAGAAAACACTTGACAAGTGAGTCGTTTTGCCGTATATTATACAAAGTAATAGGTTATGGTAAGACGTCATGGCAAAAAACACTGTAACTTAACGATAGGCAAACGAAAGGCAAAAAATTATGAGATCAAAAGACACTGGCAATGGCCGTAAAATTATGGCAAAAGTAGAAGTACCCTTAGGGGTGGATGACATTACATTATACGCATTAAGATATCTTGCTGAGATTGGCGACAACGATCCACGAGAAACAATATTATCCAGTAACAAGCGTGAAATATTTGGATATGCAAAACGTGCAATATTTTTGCATGGAGCAAATGAACCCAAAAATTATGTTACACAAAAACTTAATGGACAAGTAAAAGTAATACGAAAAATTGTAGATTATAAATTTCCGGAATGTGATTAATGAGTAATGTAATAGACTTTGTGGTTGAAAAAGCTGTACGTCAACGAGGTATATCTAGAGAACTTGCAAAGCAAATGATAGCTGACGGATTCGATCCGCTTGACCCTAGTGATATAGGCGAACACGGAGACTGGTTTAGCGTCTCTGGTGAACTTGAAATAGAGCATACTTGGACACAGGATGCACTTGATAAGCTATTAAAAGATCTTAAAGATCTTACTGACTAAATACCTATAAAGTAGAAATGGAATAGCTAGAATGGGCGATACGCTTGTTTTAAATGCAGATGCACAGCCTGTTAGTTTCTTACCATTAAGTGTGGTACAATGGAAAGAAGCAGTAATGTATATGTACCACGATAAATGCACAGTACTCGACTGGTATGATGATTGGGTTGTCCGATCTCCTAGTTGGGAAACAAGAGTGCCAGCAGTTATTATGCTGAAAGATTTTATGCACAAAACACGTAGACCCCGATTTAGCAAAAACAATTTGTATTTGCGAGATTTATATGAGTGTGGCTACTGTGGTGAAAGACATCTGAAAAGTGAACTTACAATGGACCATGTCACGCCTGTATCAAAAGGCGGCAGGACATCCTGGACCAATTGTATTACAGCATGTAAATCCTGTAACTGGAGTAAAAGTGATAAAGTAGGACCAAATTGGCGCCCACTATATAAACCTTACCAACCAGGATATTACGAACTTGTACGTAAACGTAAGCAATTAGATTTTGCAGTGCGACATCCAAGCTGGTATCAGTGGCTTGATTTACAAAATACTTAAAAACTTCTTGACAACTTATAACATTTATGTTAGTATGGTGAAGTTGTGTGACTGTTCACACACCGGGAGACATAACCCGTAAAACCTAAAAGGAGATAAAACTATGGATATTCTTAAAAAGATTAAAGGATGGGCTGCTGGCCTAACAGATGTAGGTCTTTCAATTGTAGCATTATTGCTAGTTGTTGAACTACTAGGATTGGGAGCAATTCCGTTCTTCCCAGAAACAAGTGTAGTAGCAAACGTATCGGCGATGCTAGGCACACTAAGCGCAGAAGGCCTAATGGGCTTGATTGCTATCTGGGTACTATATGCTATTTGGAATAGAAAATAGGCAGGCTTTAATTTAAAAAAAATTATAACCTATTGAAAACGCAGGAAACCTTTTCTGCGTTTTTGCTTGACACCAAGACGTATTGGTGCTATATTGTATGTATAAGTTAAACAAAAGGAACTATACATGTCAAATTATGCAACATTAACAGAATCAATTAACACTGCAACTTTCGATTCAGACAACTGGAATGCTGATGGTAGCATTAACTGGAGTTTTGTTGATGCAGATGCATATGCTGATTGTTTTGATATGTATAAAAACACTGAAGCATTTTACAATGACTTTAATGAAATCGTAAACAGTATAATTGCTGAAATGCGTGAAGAAGCAGACGCAGAAGCACGTTTTGAAATAGCAACTTCTTAATAGGAGAATAGGTACTATGCATACTAAAAAAGAATATGTATTCGACAATGAATCAGATGCACAAACATTTGCAGATGAAAGACGTGTACCATATGATCCAAGTGCAGACGTATATGTAGGTGGACCATTTTATCGTGACGGTGTTCCAAAGTATGACTTTCAAGAACAAGAAGAACCTTATTGGGCTGTTACTGTAGAAATTTACAAATAAAGGCTTGACACCAAGACGTATTGGTGTTAAAATAGCAGTATAAGTTAACAAAACAGGAGTCAATTATGCAAGTAGCAGTTATCCACAAAGCGTTCGAAGATACCCCACGTACAGTAGCATTTGTTACGGTTCCTGATGGAACAGTTCATGAAGAAGCATTAGAGTATGCATACCGTTGGACTAACAATGTAATGGGTTCGTGGTCAATTAAAGAAGAAACTTTCTCAAACGGAGAAGCAAACGGCGACTTTAATGAAAATGTTACACGTATGGCACCACTACATGAAGGTGGTATGGGATTACGTTCAACATCAATGGGCGACCAGATGCTTGTTGGCAATAAGAAATATGAAGTCGCAATGTGCGGCTTTGAAGAGGTAGCTTAATGCTTAGAATTTTTAACAGTGCATACTATACAGATACTGGTGCAGAACGTCTAATACCTTTAGAAGAAGCCAGTATTATAGAACAAAAAATAGATGCAAGGGGCCGTCCTTTTATATTCTTTGAGCATAAAGATTATCCATTGGGTGGTCTTCGTGCTTGGTATGACGGCACTTATTGGCAATGTGATTTGGATTAGGAGTAAACGATGAGTAATATAGATGAACAGTTACCAATAGATATTGTTAATGAGCTTGGAGAAAACGTTACGTATGACCAAACACATGGTTATCCATATGATCGTGGTGGTGCTGACAGTTACTATGGACGAGAGTTTGATCCACATTACTGGCCAGAAGGAACTGGAGTGGGGGTACGTGTTGAAATGAAAGACATGACTCCACTAGATATTACTGCTTATACTAAAGGCTATAATGATAATGAAGATGCCGGTATGTTTAAAGAGTGGTAATTTATTACTTGACAAATGTAGTTATAATCTATATATTGTTGAGTAAGGAGTGTTTATTATGGCTACGTTTGAAATTGAAACAATTGAATACAACAAACATGGAAGTGTTAAAAAAGAGTGTGAACTATTTGGTAGTAAAAAAGAAGCTATCAATCACATGAGAAAGAAAATTAAAGATCGTCACGGCTTACTACAACGAGGTGAGATTAAAGACGGCGAAGTTAAACTTTTAGATGAACGAGGAACTGTTCGACAGGAAATTAAATTCGGACAGTTACTTTAACCTTAAGAGGCAAGCAGAATGAAAAAACTTATCATGGCAGCTATGTTGTTTTTTGCGGCTACTCCAGCACCAGCATTAGCAACAGACTTTGATCTAATTGACGAATTTCCTGAAGTGCATTGTTTGGCACTTAATGTTTACTACGAGGCACGTGGTAGTAACCTAGCAGATAAAGCAGGAGTGGCAGATGTAGTAATTAATCGTGTAAATGACTCACGTTATCCAGACACAGTTTGTGGTGTAGTCAAGCAAGGTTTACAAGATGCTAACGGAAACATGCGTCGAAACAAGTGTCAGTTCAGTTGGTATTGTGACGGAAAACATGACAGGCCACAGGATGAAGATCGTTGGGCAGAAGCACAAATGATTGCTTGGAACATGTATGAGTTTTATAAGTTTAGAGGTATTACAGAAGGTGCCACACATTATCATGCTACATATGTAGAACCGCAGTGGGCATCATCATTACAGTTGGTAGGACGTATTGGTGCGCATATCTTTTATCGTTGGGAGTAAGAATGTATAAATATATGTATGAAAATAAACGAAGTTATATCAATACCACTTGATGAGGGTCCAAATGACCCTCATATTTTTAAAGCGGTGTTTATGGCCGGTGGACCAGGATCTGGAAAGTCTTATGTGGCTAGAAAGATGCTTGCCGCTACTGGCCTTAAACCTGTCAATAGTGATGAGATTTATGAATACCTAGCAAATAAAAAAGAATTGGATCTTGGAGATCCAGCTGTTGTTGGTAGTCCAGATGGACAAGCAGTACGTAACAGAGCTAAAGATCTTACAAACAAAAGACTTACTGGTTATCTGCACGGAAGACTAGGTGTTATTATTGATGGTACAGGTAAAGATGTTGCTAAAGTAAAAAAAGATAGCGACAGATTAAAGTCATTGGGATACGAAACAATGATGATTATGGTAAACACAAGTCAAGAAGTAGCACAAGAACGTAATAAGCAACGTGCTAGAAGTATTCCAGCTGAAATGGTTTCCAATATGTGGAAGCAAGTTCAAGATAACTTAATGCAATTTCAGCAAGTTTTTGGTGCAGCAAACTTCCACGTAGTTGATAACAGTGGGGGTCAAGAAAACCCAGACCGTGAGCAAAACTTTAATCAAGTATTCACAAATGTACAAAAGTTTTTAAATAGTCCACCACGTTCAAGAACAGCTCAAGCGTGGCTGGCCAGTATGAAACCAGGCCAGGACAAGTAATATGTACGAATACAAGTGTATAACAATACGGGTTATTGATGGCAGTACAATCGATGCCGAAGTAGATTTAGGATTTAATGTATTAGTACGTCAACGTATTAAATTACATGGTGTAAATGCTCCTGATGTCAGAAGTGCTGACCCAGCCGTAAAAATAAAAGCGCAACAAGCAAGAACAAGACTTAGTGAGCTTATAGGAAAAGAGTTCTATTGCAATACAATAATGAACAAACGTGGCAAGGCAGGCAGAACACTTGGGCATGTATATGTTATAGACGCAAATGAAAATCGTATCGATATAAATCAAACACTTATTAGTGAAGGCCTCGCCGCACGATACGGAGATTAAAACTATGCTATTTGGAATTTTAACATTATTGGTAGCTCTCACCATCAGTGGTGTCGCTATATATTATTCAGTTGCAGGATTGGTAGCAATCTTTGCCGCCGCCGCTATACCTATTATAATTATGGGTGGTGCACTGGAAATAGGTAAATTGGTAGCGGCTGTTTGGTTACACCGTTATTGGGATAAAGCACGTTGGTGGTTAAGATTATATCTAGCTGTTGCAGTACTTGTACTCATGTTTATTACAAGTATGGGCATCTTTGGCTTCCTATCAAAAGCACATATTGAACAAACTAGTGCGGCAACTGAGCAAGTTGCTACAATACAAAGATACAATGATGAGATTGGCAGAGAGCAAGAAATTATTGCCAGAGCAGAACAACGTATTGCTAAAGCAGAAACTGATGCAACTGCTGAAGATGTCGGTATACAAGAAAAAATAGACAAAGAACAACAGCGTATTGATAGTGCATACACAAGACGCCAGCCTAGTATACTTGAACAATTAGATATCATTGAAGCACAGGAACTTGCACTTGATGAAAGAGTTGCAGTATTTGAAGATGAGATTACTAGTTTAGATACAGAAATAAGCAGGCTAAATGGTCTAGTTTCTGAATACAGAACTGAACTTTCTAATACAAGTGTTGCTAGTGTTGAAGAACAAATACAACCTTATCGTGATCAAATAACACAACTTGATTCTGACATTGCTAGATTGGATGAACAAGCAGCATCATATGAAGTTCGTATTAGTGATCTAGTACCAGATTACAGTGCAGTTGATACACTTAAAGATCAGATTACTGCAATTGAACAAAGTATAGTTGTAACTACAAATAAATTACAAAGTACAGAACGAGCTAAAGTCAAAGAAGGACAAGCTGTAATAGGTGTTACTAGTGATGGATTATTTGGTAGTAATACAACTCGTGCATTAAATGCTTGGGTAACAGCACAACAAGCTCGTATTGCAGACTTACAGTCACAAGAAACAGAACTAAGAGCACAAGCACAATTAGTTATTAGTACTGAGCGAACTCGTTTAACTGGACTAGTTACTGGATTACGTGGAACACAAACTGAAAGTGTACAACAACGTAAGCAAGGGTTATTAGACACAATTGACACAATACGAACAGATGCGGCTAGTAATTTACAAACTGCACGTAGTAATATACAAACAAAGATAGATTTAGTACTGGATACAGATATACCTGCTGTTAGAGATCAACGCAAACTAGCACAAGAAAGTATCACACAGTTACGTAATTCACCAGATCGTAAAATTGAAAATGCACAAGCAGAAATGGCTAGACTACGTGAACTGGCAGAAGCAGAAATCGCACAGTCACAAAGTGTTATTGAACGTCTAAGAAACGAAATACAAATAGGCGATGATGTAGATTTAGACGTATTAACTGACGCACAGTTAGCTAGAATTAAAACAGCAAACGATAATATTGATCGTATTACCAATCAAAAGTTTGCACTACAAGCAGAAGCTAGAAAACTAGAAGCAGAAGTAGGACCTGTTAAGTATTTGGCAGAGTTTATATATGAAGATGCAGACCGTACAACACTAGAAGATGCTGTACGTTGGGTAATACTTATTATTATATTTGTATTTGATCCACTGGCAGTTGCATTACTTATTGCGGCACAGTATATATTTGAATGGCGAAGGGAAGAACGAAATGGTAGAACTACTAAACCTACAAATCGCAGTGTACAAGATGACAATGTGGAACCTAATGAACGAAATGGAAAAGCCAATGATGAGGCAAGTGTTCCAAAACGGAGCACAGTGGAGACAGTTAAAGAACCAGTTCTTGACAGTGCATCAGACGAATTGGCCACTCTCTTAGAAAAAGCAGAACCCGAAGTACTAGAGCAAGTAGCAAAAGAACTAGAGGGTTGGGAAAAAACTGCCGCAGGGTCAAGTGGCATGCCAAATCCAGGCAAAAATAAACTTGACAAAATAGAATATAACCCGTATACTGATACAAGACCAACTAAAGAACTAAACAAAGAGGAACAAACTATTCGTGATACAGCATGGCCAGAAGGTTATGATGGGAAACTTGTTCCACCTAAACCGTTTAAAGAGGATTAAGTATACCCTATGAGGGAAAACAGTATATACCATATCACCCCACCTGATATGAAATTATTAGATGCGGGACCAATTATTACAGTACTAACACATGATAACCAATTTTTAGATGACATTGAAAGACTACATGAAAATATGTATAAAAGTGTACCTGTGGTTATATATCACGCTAACGGCCCCATCAATGATAACAACATTGCTTGGATGGTAAGTGTTATGCGACTTAGCGATAACGTTTTTGTCGATCTAGACACAGTTACACAAACAGAACTAGTTGCAAGTTTAATGAACGAATCTAACGTGACTTACTTCAGCTACAAAAACCGCCAGCCTGACATATTGAAACTATTCAATACTAGGGAAGGATATACAGTATACGAAAATACTGATCAGTTTTCCATGATGGCACAACATGAATATTCAAATAGGAGGAATAATGATTACTAATCAATATGCAGGAACATATGAGAAAGTTTAACAAACCAGAACCACGAACCCCCATTAACGCTCAGATACGTTATAACGAACTGAGAGTAGTTGACGAAAAAGGTCAACTGGGTGTAATGCACAAAAATCAAGCAATTAAAATTGCCGAGAGTAGAGGATTAGATTTAGTAGTAATAACTGAATCTGCAAGACCTCCTGTCGCTAAGATTTTAGATGCGAATAAATATCTCTATGAACAAAAGCGGCGTGAAAAAGAACAAGCTAGAAAGCAACGTGAAAGCCGCATTGAGATCAAAGAGATCCAATTCAGACCTGGTATTGGTGATCATGACTTCGATACAAAATTAAAAAACATTGAAAAGTTTCTTTCAAAGGGAAACAAAGTTAAACTTATGGTACGTTTCAAAGGTCGGGAAAATGCCAATAAGCACTTGGGCTTTGATATACTTAATCGTGTAGCAGAGACACTTGAGGAAGTAGAATGGGATGCAAAGCCTAGCTTAAACGGAAACCGACTTATAGGGATATTGAAACGAGGTAAAAATGGATAGACGACAAAAAAGATTTAATAATAATAATAAATTTGAGGCTAAAGGCCTACACGTAGAAGTACACAACAATGATGTTAGTCGTGCACTGCGTAAACTAAAGAAAATGGTTAACAACGATGGCTTACTTAAAGAGCTACGTGATCGTGAATACTACGAGAAGCCCAGTCTAAAGCGCAAGAAAGCAAAGGCGGCTGCCCGTAAGCGGTGGTTAAAACAACAAGAAAAAAATACCAATAGATAGCTTGACAAACAGTACCGTATGTATTATATTAGTATTACGATAAGAACTGCCACTCAATGCGCAAAAGCGTCAAGTGAGCATGATAAGAAATACAAATACAGAACTACGGGTTGCTACGAAATAAGCACGTGGTAGGCAATGGTTAGCCTACCGACACATAAATAACAGTGGATGCCAATTATGGGTCCGCAAATTAACATCTTGCTTAACAAAGGAGATATAAGATGAATAGATTAACAACGATTGACTTAAATAAACTCACCCCCCACAGTGTTGGACTAGAAAGAATGTTTAACGACATGTTTAGATATGTTGAACATCCGCAAAACGCTGGATACCCACCATATAATATTGTGCAGGACGGTGAACGTTTCCAAATTGAAATGGCCCTTGCTGGTGTACAAATGGATGACGTTAATATTGAAGTCGCTGATGGAGTATTAACCGTTACTCATGACCCAGTAGAAATTACAGACAAACCTGAATCTGCTGTTAGATGGGTGCACAAAGGTATTGCACAACGTAAGTTTGACCGTAGCTTTACCCTTGCAGATGATGTAGTGGTACAGGGTGCGAGGATGGAAAACGGCATGTTATACATAGAACTTGAGCGTATCATCCCAGAAGAAAAGAAACCTAGGAAAATAGAAATTTCATACGCAGGTTAATACAACAAATATAAAAGGGGTGGTAACCTACCCCTTTTTACTCTCAACAATTTAGTATAGTTTAGGTAAAGTAATGAGCACAGAATTAGCATCGAAGATTGATACAACGTTTATATTTAAACGGCCTAAAAAGTACAAAGTCATTTTGATGAATGATGATTTAACTCCCATGGAGTTTGTAATTGAAATACTTATTGGTATTTTCAACAAAAGTTCAACCGAGGCACAAGAGATTACGTATGCAGTGCACCATAATGGTTCGGGCATTGCTGGTATATTCAATTATGAAGTAGCAGAGCAGAAAGCTCATGAAGCTACTAATATTAGCAGAAACGCAGGTTTTCCGCTATCACTTAAATTAGAAGAAGAATAAAATGAGAATTGAAAACGAAATCCTTTTGGACTACAGCGATGTCTTGATTCGTCCAAAGCGTAGCACATTAGGTTCACGCAAAGAAGTAAATTTAGAACGTGAATTTATGTTCCGCAACTATAATAACCAAGACGTTATGGTTGGAGAATATGATTGGAAAGGTGTTCCAATTATGGCAAGTAACATGGATGGTGTTGGTACATTTGAAATGGCAGACAAACTTGCTGAAGGACACATCTTTACGTGTCTAGTTAAAACATATAGTGAAAAAGATTTAATCAAATACTTTACATCTGATTTACCTGAGCGTAGTGACTTTGTTGCTATGAGTATCGGTATTCAGGACCGTGACTTAAACAAATTTGAACAAGTATATGCGGAGTGTAAAGAAAATTTAAAATACGTTTGTATTGATGTAGCAAACGGATATAGTCAACGTTTTGTGGAGTTTGTGGGAGAATTTAAATTCCGCTTCCCCAAAGTAGTAATTATAGCAGGTAACGTAGTTACCGCAGATCAAACACAGGAGTTAATACTAAATGGAGCAGATATTGTTAAAGTGGGCATTGGTCCCGGGTCTGTTTGCACTACTAGGATTCAAACTGGTGTGGGATACCCGCAACTATCTGCGGTCATCGAGTGCGCTGATGCAGCACACGGACTTGGTGGTCACATCATTGCTGACGGTGGGTGTACTTGCCCTGGAGATGTCGCTAAGGCCTTTGCAGGTGGAGCAGATTTTGTTATGCTCGGTGGTATGCTTGCTGGCCATGATGAAGGCGGCGGCGAAGTAATTACTAAGATTTACGAAACTAATGAAGTGACTAAAACAGATGATGAATTCTTTGAGTCTGTTTATGAAGAAAAGCAGTTTATACAGTTCTACGGGATGAGTTCAGATGCAGCAAACACAAAACACTTCGGTGGACTTAAAGAATACCGATCAAGCGAAGGAAGAGAAGTTCTTGTTCCTTACAGAGGCTCAGTGGCTACCACTGCTCAAAATATATTGGGTGGCGTGCGTAGTACTTGTACTTATGTTGGAGCCAATACACTAAAGCAACTTAGTAAGTGTACAACTTTTATTCGTGTAAACAATCAGTTTAATCGAACATACGAGTCTACAACAACTAAGATGTAATAAATACTAACACTGGAACAGGATAGTATTATGAGAGCAACAGAATTATTAGATGAAGGCGTTGGGCAAGCAGGCGTTGATTATGAAAACCGTGTAGCACAGGCAATTACTGATGCTAATTTAGATTTTTTACAATTAACCAAAGCTGGCGGTGCGGCGTTTAGTAGTCACGATGCAGCCGATATTGAAGCATCGTTAAATGGTAAGCCATTTTTAGTAGAATGTAAAAGTAGTACAACAGATACTATGGGTAGCTTTCTTATGATCTACCGTGACGGAAATTTTATTCCTAGTAGTAAAGCTCTAATGAAAGTTGAAGAAGAAGATTTAGAAACTGCACTTGAGGCTCTTGAAGAACGCAAGCCTGCAATTGATGCATATCTAGACGAACTGTCAACACGTGAGCCAGTACAACTACACCAGTTAGCAAAAGGTAACATTCCTTTTATTGCAGATTATGACGTTAGACTCGCTATGGTACAAGATGGTTACCAAAAGGCTATTCAACAAATGGTAACTGCAAGTTCAAGTTTCATTAATAATCTATACAACAGTAAACAAGTCTACTATATGCAAGTAGGCGGTGCTGGATTATTTTACATGGGAAAAGATATCTATAATCTAGGTGTGCCGCCGTATGAAGGCGAAGTAAAGATTGAGATACGTTTAAAAGCGGCTGGTGATTCAACTGGCTCAATTAGTAAGCGTGTAAGCAATCAAATTGGCAGAGAAGCTGAATATAGAAAAGTTGATTTAGCATGTAGTGGAAAAATATCTACTAAAAACAAATCACCTTTCAGCCTTGATGATCCTGAAAGTATCCGTACATTATTTAATCAGTAATATGCACTAAACGCATAACGAGTATTTGTGAAATGCATTGCCATTTTGTTATATACTATGATAAATATTGACGGCCAGAAACGAGATTACATCAAGAATCAAACCTGACACGTTGAAAAGACAACGGGCGCTCGCCTTATCAAGCATCATTACATATTGGAGAAAACAATGATAACTATAGCAGATATGCTTGGTAGTGTAATGACTGCGGTCAGACTACCAAAAAGAACAACAGGATTGAAAAATATCAATCAAAATCTTGAAACTTATGTTAAGACAGAATTTAACAAAGGTGATCAGGCATACGTCTTAGAATGTATGCGTAGTGGCTTTCCACTAGATAGACGTAACATCGTTTAAGGTATGCGTTAGGCGCATATCGTGTTCAACTAGAACACAGTAGTAATTCATAAGAATTCATGTTAAATAAAAGTGTGAGCAAAAATAATGCTCACACTATACACATATACATATACATAGGAATATAAGAAAATGACAGCTTTAGTAGCAAATACATTTAACTGGTTTGGCTTTATGGGTGCCGCCAACTGGTTTAAAAAATTAGGCACCGAGTTACACAGACGTAAAAACATTCGTCACACAATAAATGAACTTTCAAAACTTACAAACCATGAGCTAAATGACATTGGTATTGCACGTGGTGACATTTATCATATTGCACATTCGTCATATCCAAGAGCACTAGGTGGCGAAGCTGTAGAAGCAAACCGCAACTTGAGAGGTTGGGTATAATGGAAGCAGTAGGAAATACACCAGTATCAACACCAAAGTTTATCAAAACACTTGGAAAATACCTTGTTGCAATTGCTATGGGCGTATGGGCTTTTGGTGAATCAGCAGGCAGAGCAAGAGCCGCTGAAGCACTTTGGAGAGAAGGTTTCCACGAAGAAGCAAAACGTTTAATGTTGGAGAACAAATAATGTTTAAGAAATTTATTAAAGCAATGGAATACAGAAGTTACTGTATGGCAATCCGTGAACTAAGAAACAGAGGCTACTATAGAAAAGCTGATGAGATATCTGAGTTCAAACACAAGATGTATCCGAGCTACTAATGTTAGACCCAGATCACACTTACACACGGCCCAAGGGCGAGAAGAAAAAAGGCGGCAAGTAAGCCATATTACAACAGAGTAAAGCACCGCATGGTGCTTTTTTCTTGACTAATTAACTATCAGTGCTATAAATATAGTTAACACACGGAGGCTATATGCAACATTCTATTGAGGATCTTTTAAGAAGACTTGAAGTAATGAAAGACAAAGCGATTCTGTTACATCGTGTACGGAATGAATTTAGTGAAATATCATATAAAAATTATGATAAAGCAGCCTGTCAAAATATTATTGACGATATACAAGCAATGGCATTAAGTATTGCAATGGACAAAGAGGGTACTGATATTATTACTGAGATGGAATATAAATGAATACAACTGGTAATTTTCTAGTTAGTATACCCAGTATTAATACTGGAACGTTTAATCGTAGTGTTGTACTCATGAGCGACCACACAGGTGACGGTGCACATGGCTGGATAGTTAATAAGCAACTAGATGATAAAATAACACAACGTTTACGTAAAGGTATGAATTTACATCGTGATATACCATTGTACTTTGGTGGTCCAGTAGATGTAAACAATGCAGTTGTTATACACAGTAATGATTTAAAATTACCTAGTACAAAAAAACTAAACGATACACTAAGCATTACAAAAGACAAAAGCATTGTCAATGTAATGAATATTGGACAGTTTCCTGAATACTGGAGAGTAATTGTTGGTAGAAGTTCATGGGGTGCTGGACAACTGGAAAGTGAAATACTTGGCAGTCGTAGTAACGGTATCAGTAGTTGGATGACTGTTGATTATAGTGATCAATTAATGTGGCAAACTATGCCAAGCAATCAGTGGGAACGTAGTATTGAGATCTCCGCTGAGAATATGACAAGCAATATCCTAAACACACAAAAAACATAAATGTTAGCGTTTAACATTTTCTTTATGTGTAAATAAGACATTGCACAATAAAGGAGTGTCCAAATGGTTGCAACCAAAATAGCAGATCTAACTGAAGATGAACTAAAATTTATGGAAGATTTATTACTAAAAGAGTTTAGTAAAGAAACTGAAAAAGCCAAAACTTGGCAAACAAAAAACCATTATCAACTTCCATATGCAAAACAAAATAGAATACTATCTTGTTTAAGTGCAATCCGTAGCCAAACGCAACTTAAAAAGACACTAGCTACTAAGTGGTAATTGGTCGGAGTAGTAGGATTCGAACCTACGACCTTTCGCTCCCAAAGCGAACGCACTACCAGGCTGTGCTATACTCCGTAATTGGCATCGGTGCAGGGAGTCGAACCCCGGCTTGCGGTTTTGGAGACCGCCGTGCTACCATAACACTTCACCGACATAACTTTTTTTAAAACTACACTATCTTTGACCCTTTCGAGGTCTCTGTCTCTGCAAAGACACCTTATTGCAGTAAGGCGTAGTGTAGTCATAAAAAAAGCCCCGTAACATTTCTACTACAGGGCTTGCAATGAGTAAGTTCGTTAAGAAGTCACATCAAGGCATACCCCAGTTTCCTGGACACCAACTTGGTTTGTACATTCCTTGTAACATATTAACTCCTTTGTTATACTTATATTTATACAGTAATCTTTTCAGTAAGTCAAGCACTTTTTTTACTTTTTTTGGCTCCAGGGGGAGGATTCGAACCTCCACGGTTAAATACTTTGCGAGCTATTAACCACACGATAAACAGTCGTGCGTGTCTACCAATTTCACCACCCTGGATCAATTTATGCAGCCAGGGCAATCTTTCCTTGTTTGTCCAGTGCCGCAATCATTCTTGTCATACCAATACCGCCGCCTACTCTAGGAAAGAAGTCAAATTTTAGGAACTCTTCTAGTTCTGCTTCCACACGTTCTTTACCAAACAGTTTGTATAGTAACTGTGCATACTCGCCGTCTACAATACTGTGGAATGTATCACGCATCATATCAACATCACAACTACGCTCTGCTGATCCAATAGTTTCCATACCACCTAGTATAACGTCCATCTTTTTAGCAGTGTTGCCATCATCGTTACGTGCCATATTCCAGAAAGGTGATGTTAGTTCTGGGAAGTCTGTAATTAAACAACTACCAAAGTTCATTTCCATACCTTTTTCGTGACTGTCATCCATTTCAACATCAGCACTTACACCCCAATGTTGTTGCCATTCTCTGTAAGTTTTTTCTGTTAATGGATCAAAGCCCAAGTATTCACACAGCTCATACTCCATTGCTTTAAGGTCGTTAACATCGCCAGGCATCTCAAACTCAAACATAGGGAAGATAATATCGTGTCTACCTGGTATAGCATTTGGTTCTTGTCTATAACTCGTTGACACACAAAAAAAGCCCTTACTATCGGGCTTGCTTAATAATTCATGTTCTAACCACATCTGGCCTGTTTGCGGTAGTGGCCAAACTTGGTCTGCATAATTGTAAGTTGCTACATTAAACGGATCTTCGCAAGCCGCTAATATGCTTAGTCTGTTTTGGGTGTGGACTTCTAAGAATCCTTTAGCCAAAAAAAATGACCTTAAAAGGCCAACTGTGTCTGTAAATTTTTGTGGGTTTATGAGTTGAGTCATTGTTTTTTCCTTTTTCAACCTAAAAAAATTTTGCCGCAGAAGCAACAAAATCGTATCGTTATATCGTAAACTGTTTCTATTTAGTCTTTCTTAAAAAAAATTAAGTTATTGACATAGTATCATATCTATGTTATAAATAGACTGTAACGTTGAAGTGATTTGATGATTGGACAGGACCTGGGGGCGGTACCCAGCAGCTCCACCATAAGCACATCCTGGAAGAGCAGGTTGGTCACAGGTTGAAGGGTGTGCTTATGATGGGGCTGAAATAGGATCGACTGACAAGATAGATGAATGGAGTTACCGGGATGTAAGCGCCGTTACCGCGAACAAACTTTATAATTGCAAATAACAATTATGCGCCAGAAATGGCATTAGCTGCCTAATTAGGTAAGTGGGGGTTTGTAACGCACCTAGCAACAGAAGCGTTACACTATGCAGGCTGAAACATAGAGGTTAAAGTACAGCCAATACAAAGGAAACCTTATTAATGAAATTATTAAAAATATTTACCACAGCATTATTAATGTTGGGGTCTTTAGCAGTGTCAGCACAAGCAGATACTCCTAAAGATAAAGTAACTGTTGGATTCATCTACGTTGGACCAACAGGTGACCACGGCTGGACATATCGACACGATATTGGTCGTCAACAAGTAGAAGAAGCATACGGAGATCGTGTTGAAACTACGTTTGTTGAAAGTGTAGCAGAAGGTGCTGATGCAGAACGTGTACTAACACAAATGGCACTACAAGGTGCAGACATTATCTTTGCCACATCATTTGGATATATGGATCCAGTGATGGCTGTAGCAAAGAAATTTCCAAACGTAAAGTTTGAACATGCTACAGGTTATAAGCAATTAGATAATGCTGCTAACTATGGCTTGAAACTATATCAAGCAAGACACGTACAAGGTATTGTTGCTGGCATGATGACAAAAACAAATACAATTTGTTATATTGCTTCATTCCCAATTCCAGAAGTTATGCGTGAAATTAACACATTTTATCTAGGTGCAAAGAAAATGAACCCAGATGTAGACCTAAAAATTACTTGGGTATACACATGGTACGATCCAGGCAAAGAAAAAGATGCAGCAGTAGCAATGATCCAACAGGGTTGTGACATTGTAGCACAACACACTGACTCACCTGCTCCGCTACAAGCGGCAGAACAAGCAGGCGTACTTGGATTTGGACAAGCAAGTGATCAAATGAAGTTTGCTCCTAATGCACAATTGACAGCAACTATTGACAATTGGGGTCCTTACTACATTAAGAAAGTAGGACAAGTACTAGACGGTACATGGGAAACAGGCGATTACTTTGGACATATGAACGAAGGTGCTGTACAAATGGCACCATTTGCTAATATGCCAGCTGATGTACAAGCAGAAGCACAACGTGTAAAAGATGCTATTAGCGCAGGCGAGTTGTTTGGATTTACAGGTCCAATT
>Ga0098055_1000142_pt1 | contig 48403 bp, 37 predicted proteins | sample 17_taG_FD_75107 | JGI IMG/M metagenome (GOLD analysis project Ga0098055, IMG submission 75107) | Marine viral communities from the Subarctic Pacific Ocean - 17_ETSP_OMZ_AT15314 metaG | ecosystem: Environmental > Aquatic > Marine > Oceanic | place: Pacific Ocean | collected 2015-01-18 | reverse complement strand
CACTTGTCAATAACATTAGCCTATCACCTCAAACTCTGGTGTACAAAATACAAGTTTACCGCCATCTTTAATCCAGTCTTTTAAAATTCTATTAACAAACAATTCTTTAAAGTGAAACGGGAACACTAAGAAGTAATCTGCTTTCTCTTTTGCTTCATCTTCGTGTACAATAGGAATGCTACTACCAACTAGATACTTACCAATCTTATCTGGATGTATCTCAGCGGCGCCACTAATCACATCAATATCTAGTCCATAGTATTGCATGATTGTGTTACCCTTTGTACTAGCACCCATGATATAAACTTTCTTACCGTCCGCTACTTCTGAACGTAAGAAGTTCATAGTCTCATCTCTATTCTTATCGATGTTTGATTTCCAGTCAGTATATCGTTCTGTTGAGCAATCTTCATCATAAGATATACTACCTTTATCTAGGTGACGTATAAACAACTGGTAACTACCGCCATTAATATCATTCTCACGTACTTGATAAATCTCAAGTCCATTACGTTCTAATAAGTTTACTAATGCTTTGTATGAATAATATTCTAAGTGTTCATGTATAACGTTCCCCAAGTCGTTACTATCTAGCATAGGTCGTGCAGTCATTAACTGACAAATCCAAACACCAGTATCACTTAGGATACTCTTAATGTCTTGTACAAATGAGTTTGGGTTATCTAAATCATAGAACATGGCAACTGTTGTCACTACTTGTGCTTTTTGAATGTGCATCTTCTTTTCCCAATTCTTTATGTTAAAGAAGTCACCAATCATAATATCACAATTCTTTTTCAATTCACTGTGTATATTTTGTGCTGGGTCGATGCCAACTTTTATAACATTATCAGGATAGAAACTTAGCAGTGTGCCATCGTTTGCACCGATATCAACCACAATATCATTATCGTATAGTTCTATTTCTTTCTGTGCTTCGATTGTGATACTTTCTAAATTATCAACAATCTTTTTGTTTAACCTAGACAAATACCAATAGTTTTTATATAAATCTTCTTCACGTACAGTATGTGTCAGTTGAACTAAGTCACACTCATCACAATGCACTAGTGCAAGAGGAGCCATACCGATATCTGTGTTTGGTTCTTTGACAAATGCATTAATTTTCAAATCACCAATGTCGAATACTACGTTAAGGTCTGTATTACCACAACTACGACACTTTTTAATTTGTTTTACTTTTGCCATTATAAATCCTTTATGTAACTGATATCGGGATACGTATACGACCCTGCAATATCTTTGTTAACTGTTTTCGTCTTCTTAAAGTTTTCAAGACCCATAGCCGCAGTCTCTGGTGTCATAAACATATGATATCCTAAAACTGTCATCTTGTCATCTTCGTATGGTACGCTCATATCTCTGCCATCATGCACTGCACGTTGGGCCCAATCATAAAAATCTTTATCGTCTGTGAGTATCATACCACCTTTAATAGTACTTAGTATTTTCTTAAATTGAAAACTCAAACATTGGTAAGTTCCCTTGATATACATATTCTCAGTAAAGCGAGGAGCGCCATCTACAATGTTTGTTGGTTCGATTGGATATACACCAGACCATTGTCTGTCTGTGAATTCAACATCAAACCCAGCGTGTATCATTTGCATTGGCGCACTGACGTAAGTGTTCTTTGGTATTTTAACAGTACAAGTTCCATGTTTCTTCTTATAGTATATAGCACTTAAAAAAATAGCATGACTGCAACAGTCAGTTGCTATACTATATGGCGCACCAGAGTAATCTGCAATTACTCTTTCGAACTCATGTACTGTGTCAAATGGATTATTCATCTCTATCTCTTCCGTTCCAAAGTTCAGCGCCTAAATATATTGCTGAAATAATTATTGAAGTCCCAGCCATGATTACAACATCACTCATTTCCTGTCACCTTTATAATAGGGTTATTACATTTATCCCAATGCTTTGTTAACATACTTACAAAAGAGTAATCTTCTAATGCTTTGAACTTATGAGAAGTCCCGATTGGTATACGAATACTATCTCCTACTTCTAATACAATAGTGATATCTTCTCCGTTAGAAACAAACTCAGTGTACTCACACCTTCCTGCAACAACCATCATATACTCGTTAAACTCAGGATGATAATGATACCCTCGTTCATCGTCTTTTTTTGTAATCATAAGATTGTACTCAGTCAAACTATCATTGACCGGGAAACTGAATATAGTACCTCGTTTATCTTTGAATATATCTGGGTTTACTATTTCTGTCTTACTGTTATCACTTATCTTTTTGTATCTCATCTGCTAACCATGAATAAACATCTTCAAAGTATCCCTTTGTGATGTCTCTGAATTCTTTACTAAAATATCTTCTTTTATTATACACTAATCTGTCACGGATTTCAAGTGTTTTCTGCTTTAATTCTTCTTGCGTCATGTTATTAATCGTTTGCATCTGTGCTAATACCATCTCTGTACGTTTGAACATATCTTCTTCTATGTCATAACTATTATCAAAAACGTCATCGAATGTATCAAATCCCCATTCTCTGAGAACTTCTAATGTTCTAGGTTGTCCTATAATCATAAAAGGATGCATGAATACAATTGCTTTAAATATAACTTCTGATATGTAACATCCTGGTCCTATCGGACTGCTCTCTGTTAATATACTCATAAAAGAGTTTTGATAGAATGATGCTGAACTCCACAATGTATCATCATAGAAGCAACCATTTTCTTGGAAGTCTGTTACATCTAATACTAACGGCAAGTCGTTCATAAACTCACTTGCTTGTGTTCTGATTTTATCTATATCAACTAAGTTATACTGGTCAAACACTTCATTGTAATCTTCTTTGTCTTTGACAATCCATTCAATATGCTGTTCAAATGTTTCCCCGTCCATCTCTCTTGCACAACTTATCAAGTTGTTATCAATCATTCCCATCTCATGTAATCGTAATAAGAAATACATTCTATGTGGTTTGTGAATTCTATTAAAACTTAAGAATGTATTATCACATGTTCGTTGGTCTATGAACTCGTCTGCGATATCATATTTTTCCTCCCAGTAGTAGTGGTTCCACCCAGGAACAAAAAACGTTTTAATGTTTGATTTGTTATGATGCGGTGCAAAGAAGTCACCGGATACCCAACACGTATTGTTTATATCTGCGCCTGCTTCTTCTAGTTTCTCATTCACATTTATGTTTTCATGGTAGAAGAAATCTCCTTCAACACATATTGGTTCTTGTACTGTACTGATTATGACTCTAGAGTCTTTAGGTAACTGTTCTACTACACTACCATCTTTAACACACTCAATGCCTGCATTTCCCATCTCTTGTGAGATGTTCGGTTCATATATTAATCTATTGCTTTCGCCGAATGCAATATCAAACTTAAAGAAGTTATGTAATAGATATCTCCACCACTGTGAGTCTCCACCTTTGAAATGAGTTGTATTTACTTTTATCATATATGCTTCGCAATCATATTTGCAATTTCAGTGTGTCCTTTAGAAGACCAATGTCTGTCATCTTTTGATATATAGTAAGCATCTCGTTCTTCCTTTGAATTAGCAATAAAAATTTGTATAGGCATATAAGTAAAGTCTCTGTCATCGATTAGGTTACTATGTAAATTATGTAAGTTTGGATTTATTTGTCTTTCGACATCCCACCAATACGTTTTAAAATTACATATTTTACCTAAGCCTCTGATAAGCAATATATTCTTATTATAGTTTTCTTTATCATTTTCTTCGCTTTGCATGTTAATGAAACTTGAATGTATATCTTTAAACCATTGTTCTTTATCCCTGCCAATAAAACCAACACTTAAATTGTTTGGTTTTCTGTCTTTATAGTATGTTCTTCTATAAGCGAAAGTCATTCCTGCAATTACAATTTCAATTTGGTTTCCATATTTTGAACACCAATTAGATAATACATGTGTAATAGAATCGTTTGATGCTCCTCGTACTCCTACATTTATAACTTTATAATCTTTGAATATAGTTTCTTGTAACTTATTAGACCACGTATCTTTGTAATATACTCCGTCACCGAATGTAAAACTATCACCCACACACAATACAATTCTATCTTCAGGGTTAATAGTTTCTTCAGGTGCAAGACTTCTTGTTTGGTATTCGTAATTCCAATCATCACAAATGTTATACCAATTATCGTTGCATGTCGGATGAGGTGTGCGATACATTTCGTCAAAATTAAACATTACATGTATCCTTTTAGTCTATCATATAATTCTGGAAATGTTTCTTCAAAACTTTCACCGCGCATCTTATCTAATGAATGCGTGTAGTCCATTGCTTTTTTAAGCAAAGCAAGGTCTGTTGGTTTCTCTCCAAATTGTTTAATCCCTAATATCTTTCCTGGGTCTTCGTCTTTTGGAAATGCAGGTGTGACCTTTTCGATAATTTCTTTTCTTATTTCTAATGGCAACGCATCTGGGCTGAACCAACTAGGTTGAGTTACAAAGTTATGATGTACCCATATACCGTTAGAGTTTGCCCATTCTTTCATCTCGTCCAAGTAATAAAAATTCATCCAACTAACAGTCTGTGTTACTGCAAATTGCATAGTATCTTTATGTTCTAACAGCATATCAACTGTTTCATTCACCTTATCCCACTTCGTCGGATGTCTTATGTACTCATTTCTGATTCCAATGTCATCAATGCTAAACCCAACTTCTACATCATCAAACTGGTTCCAGATATCAATAATCTCAGGTGTCATATTTGTCATGTTAATATTGTACCAAAGTTTTACATTCGTTCTTCCTGCATCAATCATACGTTGTAGAAATCTGAAATGCTCTTTGATTAATGTTGGTTCTCCACCATTAATATAGAATACTTTTGCACTCTTTGAGTTTTCAAATAAGTCATCCCAGAATGTATCTTGTTCTGGCCAATCGAATTGGTTATGCTCTTTGTCAAACAAATCTAATGTAGTGAATTTACCACGCAATTTGTTATAGTCGGTTATCCATTTACTACTGCTCCAAGGGTTGCATGTTCTACATTTGACGTTACATATATTACCTAGACGCAACTCTATGAACTCTAAATCAATATCTTTTAACGAACCATCTTTTCTAGTTCTATCTCTTGCTTCTTCAATTGTAAAGTGTGAAAATGTTTTATTCTCTTTTGCTCTTTTACTCCATATCCCTGCTTCTTCTTCTCTGTAGCATCTCTTACACATCTCTGGTTCTTTTCCGTTTAACATATCTAATCTCACATCGTTAAACGAATCGCCATTCATAATTTCTTCAATAGAATGATTTTTTAAATCTAAAAATATATCACCACTAACACTTCTCGGGTCGTCATCTGAATTCTTAGTATACATGCGTGAGCGTGAGATTCCATTATGATGGTCTGCAACGCAACATACTGTAGCGCCACCATGAGGATGTGATGCTAGGTGTATCCAAGGTAAGGTGCAAAATGTTTTACTCATCTCTAATTATCTCCATTATATGATGAGCGAATGTCTTATGATGTACAAACCCCAGGTGAGAACCATCTCTTGCTCTGTTGCTTCTATTTTTTGGGTTTTCTAACGGGTTATAAAAATCGTCATCTACAAATGTGGTTTCTCCAAATCTTTTATGATAGAACTTTATATCTAATACCTCGCATAATGCATTTACGGCATTTAAGGTCATTTGTTCTTTATATAGTCTATACTCATTTGCATACAACAGCATATTCTTATATACTATATTTTCTTCAACATTAGTTGGACACATATTCATTGGGATGCCACTCTTGTCATCTATAATAAACATTCTATCATGGTTTGGAATATTAGCACATATCATCTTCGGATTAAACTTTTTAATGTAAGGCAAAAATCTTAACCATTCATCTGTAGACCCGCCAGGTATACACAAATTAATAAAGTTATATTCTGTATCAAATTCTTTTTCTATCATGTCATGTAGTTGAGTAGTCCATATTTCATCTTCTGGGACCCCTATACCAAACCCATGACTGCAACCTAAGTAAATTATAGATTTCTTATTAATAAAGTCTATGGTGTCAAAGTTATCACATCTCCAACCCTGTAGGCTTAGTTTGTATGATACACTATCTTTAGTATAGTTAGTTTTAGACGGGTCATAATTTTTACTGCTATCTGCTAGTAACCATTGTAGTTCAAAATCATAGTTTTTATTTTCAACTTCATACCCGGTTAATGCCTGTCTTCTTACTACATAGTTTAGAGGCCATGGATTATTAAATGATATTTCACTATGTAAATTATCTTTATCCATTTTCATATTCCATCCACCAGTTATATAATTCTGGACAATGCTCTTTGTATATTTCTTCGATTGTTGGCATACCAGTTTCTTTATCTTTTCTTATATCACTCAGTTTTGCTTGAAATCTTCTACCACCTACTGATGGTTCATGGTGGTCGTTCCATTGTTGTGCAAATGTAGGACGATTTTTCATTTCATGTAATGTTTTGATTAGTGTCTCTTGCTTCGTAGTTGCTCTTGGTTCCATGTAATCTAAGTTGTCTTGTATTACTTTGTCAAGTATATGTCTTGGCCATGCAAACGGAGAGAACACCATATCAGGATGAAATGCAAACATCATCTTTGTTTCCATACGAACATTTAGTTCTTGGCTTAAGTCAAACAGTTCTTTCAATGAGAACATACCAGGACCTGTAATAGTCAAGTCCAATAACATTTTATGCTCGCCGCCCGGCAAAGCAACTCCTTGTTTAAAGTTTTCTAACCACTCTTCCCATACTAAACCAGTTCGAATGAATTCACCAATCTTACCTGTGCCGTCAATACTTGCACACATCATCCAATCTTTAAACTGTGGAAGATAATCATATAGATTTTTTCCTTTAAAGTCAACACGGGATAGATTAGAGTTATATCTTAGATAACAATCTTTGGCAGTACCTGCCTGTGTCATCTTCTCTAATGTCTCCCAATGAATATCATACATGAGTGGTTCGCCACCGACCCAATAAATTTCTTCTACGATACCGTCATCAATTGCTTTTCTGAATTCTGGTTCAACAACATCTATCTGAAATGAATTCATTTTCTTTTTTACATCTGGTATCATAAACGGATGTTCTTCGGGTGACCACAAGTCATGCTTCTTTTTCTCTGCTTCCCAACTTGAACTCAATAGTTCTCCGCACATTCTACACTTGAAGTTACATAGATTGCTAAAGCGATAGTCAAAAGAAATAGTAGGCATAGATGTTCTGCCATCATCATCTGTCTTCTCAAATGCTTCTTCAATCTTGTGATTGAATAGATGCCCAGTAAACCATTTTTTATATGAACTCAAACTTAGAATGTCATCGTTACAAACGTCACACTGTGGGATAGTTTCACCTGCCATAAGTTTCTTTCTTATGTCCATCATATACGGTGAGTTCCAATGTTCTTCTAATGTGAGTGGGTTGAAATCATCTGCTTTAGTTTTGACTTTCTTTTCTATACCATATGAATCATCATTTGATGCATCAATGTATTGCTTCTGAAACTGATGTTCTTCACGTGATGCACAACACATTCTTCTCTCACCTTGTGGAGATATGTAAGTGTGTGTCCACGGTGCCATACAGAAAGTTTTGTTCTCACTTTCTTCTGGTTGTGTCCCATTATCATTCCATATTGGTATAATTCTTTTAGTCATATTTTATGTCTCTAATCCAAGGTAATATATCATATATATTTTTCTTTTTATATTTGTTAATTCTGTCAAACACTGATTTATTTGTAATCCATAATTCTTTTCTATCATTGTTAATATCAAAATCATCGTAAAGGTCTGTTATGATTGTACGCAATTCATTTACGTTATAACCTCTTTCATCTAATTCATCTAATATATCTGTATTTAACAGTTTTCTAGGCATCATCCGTATATCATACTCAGGAGGATGTGCGAGTGGAGTGAATCTTAATCTTTTATTTAAATCTTCTCCGTCAATTTCTTCTAGTTCATTTATAGTTTCAATAAGATTATCATACGTAATCATACTAGTAACCAGGTTATAAGTTAGTTCTATTTCAGAACAAGATGATAGTCTAGTCAAATTCTTTTTTATTGCTTTCCAAGATGAACCATGTCGCTGGTATTCGCCTGCTAATCCACTTGAATCAATTGAAGCATCTATAACAACTGGTGTTTCCCATTCTTTCCATATGTCTATAAAGTCTGTACCTTTATATTTTAGTGTTGAACAATTAGTGTTGTATCTTAATTTAACATTAGTATTTTTACTTTCCACTAACCAGAGCAATAGATTGCGATGGTGTTCTAATAGTAACGGCTCTCCTCCAGCAAAATATATCTGAAACTCTTTTTCTTTTTGTCCTCTTGTTATGGTTTGTAATACTTTTTTCATTTCATTAACCATAACATCAAAGTTATTGTCATTGACTTCTACAAACTTTTCTCTTATAAAGTTAGGTCTCATTATATCTTCATTGAGTTGCCAGTGTCCAGAACTTAATGCATGACAACACATCAGGCACCCGAAGTTACAATTATTACTTGGGCGCATATCCCAATAATATATAGTGTTAAATGTTCCATCAAGTATATCAGGTACAAAATGCGAATATCTCTCCCACATAGTTTCGAGTAAACTCGTACCAGGTGCTTGTTTTTCTTGTTGCCAACATGCATTGCACTCTGTGGGTTTCTCGCCGTTTATAAACTTTCCTTTAAGATTGCGCATTGTAGTAGATGTTACAATCTCATCAAATGTGTTTTCGTTTAAGTTACCTACTGAACCTTTATAGATACAGCATGGTTTAACATCGCCTTTTGGGTCCACGTATGTTGCAGTCCAAGGAGCAGTACAGAAATTTTTTATTTTTTCATTCATAATAAGTTTTTTTCTTTTATTAAACTATTCCTAGTATCTGACATATCTTGTCTCTTAACTTTCTTACCGCAAAAAACAGAACATGCTCTTAATCTTTTATTTCTTACGTCCCTATCTTCGAAACTTTCATTCCATCCAGTGGTAAATATCTCTCCATTAATGATGTCTTCTAATGAATTATGTTTTAATGATATAGTTTCTTCACCATAACTATTTATAAAGTCTCTTACTGGTGTCACCATAGTGTTGTCACCGTATGCATCATCGTATATGGAAGCAGTATAACAGCATGGAAAAACTAATCCATTACTATTAATAAAAATCTTATCATCCTTTATTGCTTCGCAATTTATATCACACTCACTTAACTCTTTTTCACGTTGTGTTAATTCTCTGTTTGGGTCTAATGTTTCGTGTTGGTTGCTAGGCCATGCAACAGGATGTAACGGCATAGTTGATTTTTTTAATTGTAGATTTATATCGTCAATGGTTCCTTTATCTAACTCAGTAGATAATTTATTTCCCTCAGTGATTGAAAGTGCACCTAAGCCTCTATTAGATATTTCTGCACTCGTATGTTCACCTGCTTCATATATCGGCGATTTGATAGTATACTGAAATTCTCCCATATTACCATGAACGTTTATACTATTGTCACCATTGAACCCAATTGGCCTCTTTGCAAAGAATTCAACAAACCCTAGTTCTTCTGCAAGTTTTGTTGCTTCGTCTACTTGATGTTCATTGTGCCTGAATACTAGAAATTCCCACTTTGCTTTTGCACCAGTAGAAATATAACTAGTCATTGCTGTGATTATTTTATCCCAGTGTGTACCTCTTCTGTATATGTGATTAGTATCTTCAAGACCGTCAACACTAAATATGCAGACACCTTTTGGGTAAAATAATTCACCCAATTCACGCCAGAATGTTTCATCTCTACCGCTGGCATTTGTATTCATAACAAACATAATCTCTGGATTAATAGACTTCATATATTGTAAAATAAGAATCAAATCGGGGTTAGTCATTGAGTCACCGTAGTTACCACACATAGTCACTAATTCTAACTGTGACAACATCTCCTCTGTAAACCAAAGTTTTGCTTGTTCTAATGTAATATATGTTTCTGTGAATCTTTCATTCTTTAGTCCACCGTTTGCTCTACGAGAGCAAACAGGACATATGGCATTGCACAGACTACTAGTTTCAAAATCTATTCTTTTAATATTTTTGTATTCAATCATACCGTAGTCGTCCGTTATCATCCCACGACCACTGTTTTAATAGTTTCCAAAAACATTCTCTCACTACTGCTTCATTGTCGAATAGAGATAATTTATCTTCCAACGAATTTTGTTTTACTATTGTAGTATGTACTGGAATAACTTTACTAACCTTGCCAGTTGTATTCAGTTGTTCATATGATATAGGTAAGATATTATATTTTTGATGTAATCTAATTTGGTTGAAGTACCAACGATTAAATGTATCGTTCATCTCAACGCCACATTGAGTTAAGATATCATAAGATTTTTCTGTGTCTATTGGCTTATATTCATGTTTTGTTTCACTATTCCAAACCTCAGAATGTCTTGCTATGACATTACTAAGATAGGTGTCAAATATATCTTGTCTATATGAGAAATAGATGTTGTCTACTTGTTCACTATCAATAAAATATTCTAGTAAGTTAGAGTGACGGTCTATAGTAATACCAGTGTCGATATGCATTTTCATAGTCCAGTCACTATTTGACTTTGTATAAGATACTGCATTCATAAAATTATCATTATGCATTTCAGATACATCGCCTCTGGACATGGAGTAATGATGTAATAAACTACTATACAACATCGTGCTACCTGTTCTTCCGTAGAATATTATCAAATTTTTCATGTCTAACTCCCTAGACTATCTGTTTCAGTATTCCATCCAGGTTGTGTTTTTTCATGCTCATCATCACCGCCTGTATATTCCTCTTGCGTTGCTGGGTCAGATGAATTAATAATTATTTCGATTCCAAACTTACCACTTAAGATGTCATCTTTGTTAGGTACTTCTGCTTTTAACGTTGTATACCAATCAGCAATCGGTCCAGGAAAAGTATCAACAAAGTTCTTATTTCGACGGATATCATATTGTTCAAAAAATGACTTGAAGTCATTATATAGTTTATCTTGGTCTGCTGTATTCTTATGTGGGGTTTTAACAATATCTAAGTAATCAACTAGACGTTGTATACTTGCTACTTCGCCTTCACTTAACATACGAACAGGCCTAGAACTCCTCAACCACTTCTCTAACTTTTCTTTATAGAATGTTTTAATTTCAATTGGAAGAATAGCCGCACTTTGAAACGATGGAAAACGCAAAATGTTTAATGTCATCGATGGCGCACGTAGGCCGTATTCAATGCGCAAGTCTAACATTTCATCCATAAATTCTGTGATTGTAGTTAAACATAATGCATTAATTGTCATCATCATATGCAATTTAGATACGTTTGATTCTTTTAGAACACGATGAATATTTTCTTTCCAGAAGTTATAATCTAGTCCATCACGTATATATTCTGCTTGTTTACCAACTGCTTCCATTGAAGTGTAAATTTCAAAGTTAGGAATATGATGTGATTTTTCAATCAACTTATCTAATACTTTATTAGTTTCTGGGCATAAGTTACTATTAATGGCAAAACGCATATTACGTCCTCTATCTGGATTCTGTTCGAACCAATCGAACAATTTCCACGTGCCTTTGTGCATAATAGGTTCACCACCGGTGATACGAATTTCTTCTAAACAATCTGCTAAGTCACTCTCCCACCACTTATGAAATGCTTGTACATACGGATTGTCTTCTTGTCTTTTTGTCGGTGAGTCAGCCCACGGCGCAGTATCGATAAAGTGTCCGCGACCATCAGATTGAATATTCTGATATCCACCATAGTCTTTGATATCTTTAACCCATGCTGTACTAAATGCTGGATTACAATAAGAACATTTAAAATTGCATGCCTTATCAAACGAGATTTCCATAGTCTTTAGATTGACATTTTCATCCCATGGCATTGTAGCAGAATCAACTACATCTTTATCTTCAAATATCTCTGTTTTAAATACACGGTCAGATATATGATTTTTTCCCATATCTTCAACTTTCCAACAGTATTCACACTCTGCTGGTCGCTCACCCTCTTGCATCATCTTGCGCATTTTCTTTTTATGTGGGGTATTATGAATTGCTGATGGATTGCTTTCAAGTTCTTCTAAAGGAATCCAATGTCCTGGTGGGTGATGGCAACTTGTAGTTTGTCCATGCCCTAACCAGATAGTAGCATTATACCACTTAGCGGCACAATATGATGGACTAATAGTGTCAATCATTCTTGTTTTATACTGATGGAGTGTCTCGCCATCCCAATGTTTTCTACCCATACTTTTCTCTATATTCTTCCTGTGCTTCGTACCAAAACTCCTCCATTTCAGGAAAAGTTTCTATAAAGTTAAGTCCTCGTCTTTGGTCATACTGTTCAAAGTATTCATAAAAACGAATTAACCTGTTACTAAGGTCTTCTTCATAAATATTTTCACCTTCTTTAGCCCAAGCCAAATCTCTTTCTAATTTTAAGACCTCATACTCTTTGAACCCTTCATACGTCACCCCATATTCCATATTGTTTAGAACTTTTGTTTTCATATAATTGATGTTCTGTTGTATTATGTCTAACATGCCATCATCACATAATTGAATGTTGAACCAGTTTGGGTCTCTCATATAAGGAACATCAAACCATACCTTTTGTGCTAATACTTTGTGTCTCTTTTCAACTTGATACTTATATCCAAACTTCTCTCTAGTTTCTAAGATATAATCTAAGAACCCACGCAATGAAGGGACACTCAATAAGTTAAATGTATTAATAAATGTTACACTAACTCTTGTAGTCTCTGATAGTAGTCTATTAACATTTCTCTTTAATTTGTCCCACTCCAACCCATCACGTATATATTCTGCTTGTTTTCCTATACTATCGACACTGATAAACACACTGATATGTTTACATGAAACATTATTATATACATGGTCCCATATATTCCAATCTGGGTTCTTTTTATATTCGCTTAGGTATACAAAACTATTATCATCTGTTTCTTCGCATGGTCCCAGACCTTTAAATGTTTGTGTCACATCCTTCCATAACATAACATCTGTGTTGGGCATAATTCTACATGCTTCTGCACCATGTAATGTTTCTTCAATAATGTACTGTGGCCATTCTTTCCAGTCACTGCCGTCTTTTGGGTCTTTTGCATAAAACAGAATATTTCTATAATTTGGATTTGCTGGAAGTTTAAATAAATGGGCAAAATCTACTTCTTTGACTGTATTATCGTTATCAGAAATTAATGGCTGTTCTAGTAGTTTTACTTTTTCAATAAACTTATCAAATAGCGCATCATCTGGTGGGCACATGTTTGTTGTCAATGAAATTTCTAAATCAGGGTTCGGGTTATCTCTAATATAATCTAGTACTTTAAATGTATTTTTGTCCATGAGAGGTTCACCACCTGTCATACGAAATATCTTTAGATTAGGATAAGCATCTGGCCACCATTTCCAAAACGCTTCAATATACGGATTATCTTTTCGTGCAACTTCTAAAGGCATTAAGCCAATAGTTTTAAGTTCTTGTATATTGTTATGACCACCACCATCAGAAAATAAGAAAGGTCTGTTCTCTTTAATATCATCTTCCCATGCAGTAGATAAGTGAGGTGAACAATATGCACACTTAAAGTTACATGCTTGATTGAAGTTTACTTCAACATAGCGTGGAGAGATATCATGGTCCCAAGGACTGTTTACTACCTCTTCCCATGCGTCTTTGACCCACCACTCACTTGAACGATAATGTCTATCACTTAACGCATCTTTATTTGCATCTTCAACATTCCAACAATACTGGCATCCTTCTGGTCTTATACCATTTTTCATTTGCCTGCGTTCTTCTAATTTGAACTTAGTATTATGAAGTGCATTAGGATTTACTTTTAACTCATCTAGTGGAATAGGATGTGTTGGCGGATGATAGCAACTATGTGTGCGTCCTTGAGGCAAGTGCATACTGACTTGTAACCATTTTGCCATACACATTGATGGTGACAAATCATCTAGTTTAACTCTGCATGCCTTAGCATCATCGTTATAGTTTGCCATTATCTATCCCAACCAGTTTGTTTTTCAGTTGCTAATGGATTAGGGTTTCTTGGTGGATTCATATACACTCGTTTAAAAAACGTAGCCAACTCAGCAGTTGGGTCTGCAATTTCCATACCAATCTTATCTGATAGGATATCACCGATACGAATTGCTTCATCATATAGTTTGTCATAATCCCATTTTACTTTTGTTGCTTCGCATTTTTCATCACCACCTTCAAACTTAGGAAGTACTGTACCTTCAAAATATTCTTTGAACCAATCATAACTTGAAATGTTTTCTAATAGATAATCTTCTACAAAGTTAACATCATAGCATCCTAGTCTTGCACCATAGCATGCCCATACGCCATTTTCTACATCTGACCCAACGTTGCACCAAGTAAGAAGGCGTTCATAGTTCTTAGGCCAGATACGCTTTTTGAAATCTTCAACGGGTACGGTTTTGCCTTCGTCTAGTGACATCTTAACACCTTCACGGTATCCTGCTCTAAATGCCTGAAACGGAGAACCTGCATTAAATACTTGAGAGTACACATTGTTCATCTGAATGTAATTCAAGTCCCAACAGAAGTCAACTTTTTTTGTTTCGTCAACTGCATTTTCGTGTGTTTGCATTTCTAATACAAGGTCTACAGGCCAACATTTGATGCCGCCGTTACCATATACTAATCCGTTAACAACGTTCTTTGCTGACCAAGAAATAACCGAATTTGTTAAGTCTGTGTCATCTGGGAACACAATTGCTAAATCAAAAAACTTCTCATCAACAATGTTATCACCATCAATAGTAATAAACCTGTCTGTCTCACTTTGTCTTGCGCATTCTTTGTGTGCGTTGTCAAATCCTTTAACACCGTCGACTCGTTTCGCATAAGGAAACTTCATCATTATATTTGCCCAGTGTTCTTCTTTATTTGGCTCATCGTAACTTAAATAGAATACATCTAAATCGCCTATGACTATCTCTGCCATACTACCTCCATGAATAATTGTCAAAATACTTCTGCGTATATACGCTTACATTGTATTTATTATATTCGACTTTAACGTTTTTCCCGGTTGTCAGCAATTCTGAAAATGGGACTGTAACTGTCTGAATTAAGAAATCAGGTCTGTCTTTGTGTGTAACGAAAAAAACATGATGTGATTTACCTGCAACAGTTATATCTTGTCCTTCATTCAATTCAAGTTTCTGCTTTAATTCATTACTACATGATATTGATAAAATGTCATCTTTCATAGATACTGTAATATCTGGATTATCACTATTTTCAATCTTATATAATTGGTTGTTCTTACTGCGTCTTTTTATATCAACTTTACTTTTTATAATTTCAAAAATTAAAGGATTACTTGTGCGCCTGACTACATGGTCTGATAGTTTCAATGAACCATCTAGTAACCCCATAACATCTTCAATTTCGAACCAAGCAAATAGTTCCTTTCTATCAATCTCTCTATTAGATATTTGTACAATTTTATTATACTCATTAAAATAGACTGCGCGGCATGTGTCTGTTTTTACTAAACTACTTTTCATTTACTGCATCCTCTAATATTTTAATTTTATCTGCGCTCATCCATTCTTTTTCTACATAGTGAAATGGTAAACTTTGTATATAATTACCGACACGAATAGACAAATCAGAACTCATTTCACTAGGAATACTCTTTGTCCAATCATTATCAATTTGATTATGTGGTATATTTTGAATTTTACTTTTCATGTGTACGAATGTAGGAACATCTTTGATAGAATAATCACATGTTTCTTCTTCAATGTCAAGTAGTTTAATAGCAAGTGCAAACGCAACATCGGCACTCATCCACTTTTGACCTACTCCTTTAAGAAACTTATCATAATACACATTCCAATGTTTCATAATCAACTCTACCATTTTAAAGAACTGAAATGTCAATTCGCTTTCCTTAAAATATGTAAAATTACTATACACGTTTGGTAATTCTAATTCTGTAAATTTCTTTCTATAGAAATCATCAATGACATCTTCATTGCGAAATGTCTTAACATTCGTACATGCCCATATGTCTTTCTTAGAAAGATAATCCCACCAATGGTCTACGCTTGTTGTGAATACCATATCACTATCAAGTATAATAGTTTCTTTGAATGGAGTCATATGTGGGTATTTCCATTTATTATGTATTTTCCACCTTGCGTCTGGGTCAATATCACCCCACGGAATATCTACAATATAATCAAACACTTTTCTATGCTTGTCTTCAATTAATGATTTTGTGTTCTCGTCAACACATACACAGATTGCGTTTTCTTTTTGTGTTGCTTTGAGTGACAAAGCCAATGCATATGTCATTTCTAAGTAATCGTGTTCTTTATTATTCTGTGCGATTACGATGTAGCCTCTGCTTGACCCTCTTACGAGTGACCCAGTGACATCTTTTGGTGTACTTAGACGGTCATCATTATAAACATCGAGGATATCATTGGATAGGTCATCTTTGTTCATATTTTCTCTCCGTTTTCCAAGAGGTCATCGACACATCTTGCTATTGCTTTCTTATTCATAATATGCAGGTCTGTGTTTGTGAACCGGGTTAATATATGTTTTTCTGTCGATTCGGGTGTCGCACAAAACATAATAATATCATTGTGTGAGTTTACTCTATAGATATCATCTAAATCAAAACTGTTATTTAAATATTCAATAGGCAATCTAGGTACTTTAAATTCGACACCACCGTTTAGAATATGCAATGCCATAGAGAATGCAAAGTCGTTTCTAAACAAGTTACCGCTACAGTTATACAAATAATAATAGTATTTAAAGTTATACTTAATATGATTTATTAGTGTAAATAAATGTTCTGTGTATTCTGATTTCTTAAAATAAAAAACTGTTGCCCAATACATAGGAATACTAAAGTTATCGATATAGGAAACGTTGCCGCCATGTCTACCGGCAACGTCCCTATACTGACAATTTATCATAAAGTCATTTTCACTGCCCCATACTTGGTCCAGTACATTATTCATAATAAAATAGTCACCATCAATGACAAGAGTTTCATCATATGGTGACAACTCATACACATCTGCACGTGACATATTTCTAAATGAAGCATATTCTGGTGTAGATGAAGTATCCTTAAATAACCTGATATTAGCAGGCTGTGAACTTTCTGAAACGATTACTCTATCAAAGTATTCATTAATCAGTTTTTCATCGCTCTTTAATGTGTATTCATCGGTGACGAGACAAATCTCATCAAACTTTGACATATTTTTACGTACAAAACCCGCACAAGCACATGCTGTTTTTCCGTAGTTTATGTAGTCATTATTTTGAGCAAATATAATAATTCCTTTGCTCATTAGATTTCTAACACCTTCTCAATCTTGCGTGAACTACGTAACTTCTGATACTCATTATAGTAATCATTTGTTACTTCAAAATACAAACTAGATATTTCTTCAAGGAATTTAACAGTGTCTTCAATATGAATTGGTATGCTATTCTTGTCTAGTATTTTAATTTCAGTTTTACCGCTAGTTACAACAAAGTGTACAAACGAAATCAACGATTGGTCTACAATAAAGGAACCTCCCGCTGTGCTGTAACTTAATAGATTTTGTGTTTTAACTTTTAAATTGTTTTTAGATAGGTTGAACGTCTTCATTGTGTTAGAAAAATCTAATGCTTGTGCTAGGCGTTCTTGTTGTTCTGTGTTGCTCTTTTTGTTTGACATGGTTAATCTCCTGTATTATTACTATAATACATTAAATTTATACTAATGTCAAGTGAATTTTTAAGAAAGTGCAGAAAGAGTCGTGTATGTACGGTCCCAATCAGAGTTTGTACCATCAGTCATTTCAACACCATCAGGAGAGTCATCTGCTACTAGTTCGCCTACTTCAACAGTCAGTGTACCTGCAACATAATCAGTACCAGTCCATGAACCACCACCGTTATTGCTCCAAGAACCACTATCGGCCGCATGTGCATCATCAAATGAGATTTTTACATCGATTGACTCTGTTCCTTGAAGTTTTGCGTTGATATTTAATTGGTTAGCAGAATAATCACCTGTACCACCTTTTGTGTATACATTTTGATAAGTTGAAGTTAGTTGATTAAAACCAACACCAGGAGTTCCTACATTAGCAGAACTCTCGGTTGCAGTATGTCCAAGTTTTACTGTTGCAATTGTACTAAGTACACCTTGCCAGTCTAAACTCTGTGCATCTGACCCTACGTTAGATAACGTAGAGTCGAAACGAATTTCACCGCCCGCATTGAAAAACTGTCTTCTTGAATCTTCTGAAGCAAATGTAACTCTAACTTCATAATATACTTGATTTGCGTTTGTCCAATTAGGAGTACCATTATTCGGGTCTACATAGGTTTCGGACGCTGAAATTGTATTAGAAACAACAGTCATATACGAAATATCACTGTTTAATTTATTAGAAACAACATTTGAAATATCAGTTTCTAATGTTGATAATATAGATATAACATTACCAGGCGAAGGCCATGCCGCATCGTTTGTGTTACTTGGGACGTTAATGCTTGTACCTTGGTGTTGAGCCGCATAGTTGAGTCCAGTTAATAACTCATCCCAAAGTGCGGCTGTTATGCTGTTTCCAGCAATTGCTTGTGTAACTACAAGATGGTCTTGCCCATAACCGGAGTCTCCGCTTCCTGTACCAACTATATCGTTGATATCTCCTGCAAATATATTAAAATCAGATGCTCTGATTTTTCCCCCTAAAATATAACTTTGTGGTGCCATCGTTTGTTACTTCCTATAGTGATTCTGTTACAGAGAATGTTGGCTGTGATATACTCACTGAGCCTGATGCGTTTGTCATCTTTAATGAAGCAGTTTCTACTGTTGTAGTACCAGTTGCAACGTCAGTACCAGTCCACGAACCACCACCATCATTTGACCATGAGCCAGAATCTGCTGTGTGTACGTCAGATAGATATACTTTAATTTTAACTGTTGTTGAAGTTTCTAATGCAGAGATTTCGATGTAGTTACCAGAGTAATCTGATGCATTGGCATACTCACGCTTATGTACAACAAATGATGATGTTAAATCAGAATACTTATAACGTGTACGAGTATCTACGTCAGTTGTATCTTGTGGTCTTACTGAATACCTGAATGTTCCAACTTCTGCTGTAAGTTGTTCCCAAGAGTCACCTTGATTTGTATTTGATGTGTCACTGTGTGACATCGACACACGAATTTCGCCACCAGCGGCGAACCATGCGTTCTTAGTGGCTTCATTTGTAAAAGTCACTGTAATTTCTGTTGATATTGCGCCGTTCCAATTTGATTTTGTTGAAGATGTCTCAGTAGTTACTGATGTATCCCACCCAGATGAATAACTCCATGGGTTATCAAAACGTGTATTAATATCTGAATTAAATGTTGATGCTGATGCCCCATAATGGTCCCAGTCAACTGTTGTTCCTGCATTTACGGCTGTAAATGGATTTGAAATATTATAGTAATTTGAAATTTTTGCCGCCGCACTGTATAGCGAATCGTGATATGCATCATCGATTAAGTCACCCGTTGATGGGTTAGCCGCTACCGTGTGACCTTGATTGTACCCACCATGCACACCGGTACCATTTAGAATGGTATTCATCGTGTTACGTAAAGTACTTAAGTCGTTATATGTAATGTTTGAGCCCGAAGCCATTTTTATACTCCTAAAGTTTATCTAATGTTATGTTAATCATTCAGTCGTCCCCTACCTATGATTAACTAATTTGTATTGTAATCGTGTAGTCAATTACAATTGTTCTATTTGCTGATAATAACACTGGGTGAAAAGTCACGTGTGTTAACATCAATGATTTTGTTTTATCTAGCAAGTTATTGTCTGTCACACCTGCTATCAAGCCAATTTCATCAAAAGTAAATGCCGTAACAGCATTTGTGTCTGTTGAACTATCACTTTCTGGCACAGATTCACCAACTGCTGTTGCATATGCACTGTGTGTCATGTCTACAGTAAAGTTAATTTTTGATGTGTTATTTGGTACAAATACTCCGCCGCCCAAGTCTTGACCTGGATAATAAACTGTTTCAACAGTTTCTTGTTCATATGTTGGCGAGTATAGTGCCGAGTTACTGGCCGTTATTGCTAGTCCTTCATATGTTGGGAATACTCTAGGAGAGCGATACGATAAAGTAGTTGTAGAATTACTACCACCATTACCGAATTGCATCCAATTAATCGATGGCGCACCGCCACCTGAATTTACATCAACCGGTTTCCCTGCTAATGCACTTGCCATGACATACGCCATATTACCTGGATGAATCGCATTTTTCTTCTGCACAAGCACTTCGCCTGAGTCTTTGTCGAAAATCTTCAACTGACCTACTACTTGTGACTGTATTTTTTCATTAAACATGTTTTTCTCTCTTAGATATCGTATCTTATTATATTTATCATTTTATGACAGAACGCATACCTAAACCAAGTCATGTAGTACTATTTGTAGTGGCGTGTCTAAAATATAGACTTTACTTCCAGTTTCAAATGTATACCCCAGTCCAGTATATAGTGTTCTATCTGATACAGTTAAAGTTGTATTCGATTTTTTCTCATACAACATAAATTCAATTTGTGAACTATTTGGGCGCTCAACCGCTATAAGTTGTTTGTTCTTACCTGATGCAGACTTAAATTTATTTGCAGTGTTGACTTCCAATGTCGCACCGTTAAATGATGAAATTGTATCACTATCAGTTACGTCAATAGAATAACCTCTACCTAACTTATCATACACGTAAAACTTCGTATTGTCAATAGTATTTGCTCCAATGCCACCAACAATATTTCCGTTGTATGTCTGTAGTCGTAAAATTGCCGCATCTAAGTAACCACTTCTAACTAATCCAGTGTCAAATCCAGTTGCTGATGCAGTTGGCGTATACCTATTTCTTAATAGTTCACCTTGTTCCCAAGTACCGTCTCCTATTTCATCTAAGTTTTCTGGTGAATCAATTATTTCATAATCGCCGCCGTCTAGTGTCTGGTCTTCATATCTACTATTATTACCGAAGTCTAAAGTAATATTCATAAGTTCTTTAATCGTAGTATTCGTATTAGCAGTGTCGCCTGTCGAATGTATACGTTCAATTTCTCTAATCTTAACATGATATGGTTTAGTTTCATTAATATATTCAATAGTATCTTCTTCACTGTCTCTTTGGTAAACTGCATACTGTCTTAAATCTCTGTTATAAAGTTTTAAGTCAATATAACTAGTTTTGAATACCCAATCAGGGTATGTCTTTTCAGTAAACATATATTTAATCATACTAAAAAATGTTTCGTTTATAAATTTGTCTGTTTCAAACGTATTCAACATATTCATAAATTCATAAATCTGCACTCCAATTGCATTATTATAATATGTAGTATAATTTGCATCTGGGTATACAATATTTTGGAATGTTAACTTGAGTGCTCCGTTGCTTCTGTTTACTAGTTTTAATGAACCGCTGTCTTCAAAGTAATACTCATTGTGTGATGGTAATTGAATCTTAAATGACTTTGTACCTTTCTGGTATTCTTTTAACATATCAAAATCTCTAGTCGTAGACAAATATGAGAATTGCGTTATGTCTTTATAATTTTCATTCAAATACCAATCGGATAATCCAAATATAAATTCATTGTTACTAATATATTGGTCGTGTTGTGAGAATGTTGATTGCAACAACCTATTTGATAATTTATCATTCATAAATGTTGCAAAGTTTATTCTTGCTTGTGGCACGTTAGTAAACCAATTATCAGTCTTCTCATTGATTTCATAAACTCGCAAAATGTCACCCTCGACCATAGTATATTGTTGGCTTATTTGTAAGTTATTTCCGCTAATACTAACATGCGTTGCAGGAACAATAGAACTGTTTAGTGTGACAACAATATCGTTTATAGTTAAGTCATTTATCCATGATACACCAATAATAGCATTGTTTACGTCTGCTAATTCACTTGCTGTTATTTTTCCTGCATATATATTTGGTACTTTAATATTTGCTAATGATTCTGTCATATCATTTACGAGTGTTGGTAGTATTTTAGTATCTGTATTTTCTCCAATAAGTTCCCAATCGTTTGCAACTTTTGTATTTCCAGGATTAACTTTTGACCTGTATTCTACAATTATTTTTATTGTTTCTTCGCCGTATAGGTATGCATTGTTACTCATCAATATGCTAGTTGGGCCTACTGGTATGAATTTGTTTTTTATTTGACCAGATGCAATAAGTACTGCTAATTCTTCAGCGATATCATTTGATGCATCCCAGTAAAAATACTCAGTAATCTCTTTATCTAATTCGGTATCAAAATATTTCTTAACGTTAAATTGCGATACTGTTGATGGTAATGTTCTTGTCTTAGTCCAACGTTTTACTGATACTGTGGACCCAGGAACAATTTGTCCCCAATGTCTTTTTGCGTAGTCTACTTGTAAGTTTGCATTTGTATCACCATAATCAGTATAACGATAAAAACGAGCATCGTTAGTATCCCACCACATTTCACCGACTCTTTCATCTAGCCATATATCCACACTACCTTCATAGTCGTATCTTGCAGGGTCATTCCATGCTACATAATCTAATTTAGATACGATTGCTCCTGGCATTTTTAAGTTTAGTGGGTCATACAAGTTATGTGTAATAAACGAATCTCCATCTTTTACAATTAGTCTGTGTACTAAATCAGAATTAATCTCATTTGATTGTCTTGCATGTATTGTAAGTGCTCCTGTTGTGCTTCTGGATAAGACTGCCCAACCACTTTGTTGATAATTGTCTGCCCAGATATAACTCGCTGAATTAAGACCTAGTGCAGAATAAAATTCATTAAATGTAGATGCACCAAAGTTTGGAGTATATCTCAATGATTTCCAGAACATCGCTTTGTAATTCGAGTTGCTTGTTACACTAGAGTAATATGATACTAAACCGATAGCAGTCATAACAGCACTGTCTGACCCAACAAATGACATAGATGTGCCGTTGCTAGTAAAAATCATTCTACCATCACTAGATATATTCACTACAATAGAAGAAGAAGTAGAATTAATTTGGCTTGCAAATTCAACTGCTGAACTACTTACTGTTGAAGTATTTGAATATGTACCAGTAGGTATACCTATGTCTGATAATGGATTTCCTTGTAAGTTATTTGTTACAATACTTTGTTCGTTGCTTTGTATCTTTACTTGTTTATCTTCTTTAAGCGCAGTAGTCGATGATGAAGTAAAGACTTGATTGTTTAAATCATCAATAATATTGTCTGTAGCATCGATGTTAACTGACGCTGTGGCAAAGCCCAATCTTGTCATTGCACCCGATGTCACTTCTTCAATATCTAGGTTATGATTGATGCTCTCAATTCTAATCTGACCTGACGAGACGGATGCGTCAACTCCAGGAATATTAATTGCATTAATTTGACCTACTATACTTGATTGAGTTGGTTCTTGGTTTCTTTGATATGTACCACTTGCAATGCCTATTTGATTTAGTGCAGACCCTGAAATTGTCATAGTCGATTGGTCACTTTCTATAACAAGTCTACTATCTACATTTATGTCTGCATTAATATTAGTTATCGTATCAAGTTCTGTTGCTAAGTTTTGGAGTTTACTTTCAGAATATAAAGTACCAGTTGAAATACCTAATTCAATCAGCGCACCACCTGACATATCTAGTTTCGGAACTGACGTTGAAATCTGTAATTGATTTGACGAATTTGAAGCAACTACTGTACTTGAGCCTGCGTTAATGGCATCGACAATCGCTGTCAAGTCATCGGCAGCCGTTAGTGTTATAGATTCTCCGTTAATAACCAACGGTGTTGTTGATGACATTACTGGGTTTGTTGTAGTTCCAGTCACTGTGATATCTGCAACTGTTTTTGTCACTCCATCAATAGTAACTGTATTACCAGTGTCAAGCACAGATGATGTTGTTCCTATACTTGTTAAGTTAATATCATTGATAGCACTATAGTCTATTGTTAGCGTTGACCCATCGATTGTTATTTGGTCACCGTAAGTTGAACTAAATGCGCCTGTTGTTGTTGCAACAGTTCCTGTAAATATTACAGTAGTGTTCGTGTTTACTACTAAACCGTTACTATCATAGATTACAAAACTTGCTCTTTCGCCTGTTTCAACAACTGGGTTGGCAATTGAACCAAGTATATCAATGCCGTTGGCTCCACCACCGGATGAATTATACACAAATTCTACACCATTAATATATAATGTATCACCTATGTTTATTATAGGATTGCTTGAAGCGCCTATGGCCTCTACGCCCGAGTCAGTAGATGTAGGAACATATATACTGTTCGTTGTACTAATATCAATCTCAACAATTACAGGTTCAAAGTCTTGTTCGAATACTAAGTACTCATATATTGTTGTGCCATTTACATCTCTAGTTCCATCTAATGCTAACAAATAATAATCTGCGATAGATGGGTCAATTTCAGAACCTGTAATCTTTAAGTATATCGGTTGGTCGAGATAATATGCATCAATTTCAGAAGTTAATCCTAGATATAATTGATTGTCGCCTGTTTCACCAATATAACTTATTTCTGAAATCTCACTTAGTCTGGCAACATCCCAATCTCTTTCCTTATCGAACTGAATCCATGCAGTGTCACCTTCATATAAATTTGAAGTGTCTAGTTCTGATAATCCGTCATAATCTTTAACTATATAATTTACATCATTTGAATCAACATATCCTGCATTTTTAATCGCAGGTTTTCTTTTAGAAGTCTTATATATCATTGGGTTTTCTACTGCATCAAACTCTACTAAGAATGGGTCAGAAACCATATCATCGACTATAACATTGTCATTTGTTAATGTATAAGTAGATTCGATATGTCCATAATTGCCTAATCGGAATGCCCATATATTCTCATGTTGAATATCTTTAAAGTTTGAATTGTTATTAAGAATTCTATTAATACTTGAATTTGTGCCTTTATGTGATAAGAACCCTTTATAAAATTCTAATTGTGATTCTCTTTCAACACCATGATTTGTTAGATATGTTCTTTCTGAATAACCAATTTGACTTGCCTTTAGTTTGTTTATGACGGACAGGCCTTGGTCCACTAATGTATCTCGGTATGATTCGGTTTCATCAATCATTGTTTCTAAGTTAGGTATTAGTTTATTATCATAAACTATGTAACCATCTGCGGTTAATGTCCCATCCCAATCTAAAGTTCGGTTACAGTCAATCTTCATTCTAAGATTTCTGTCATGCGTCTGTGGGTCGTAAATTACGTCACCATAACTATCTACTCTGTCTACAACAAATGCATGTTCAACATCTTGTATATCCATTTTCATACCATATACCGGAACATTACTTCTAAATGTAATCGTGTCACCGTTTGTATAAAATTTTATTTCTGTATTAGGCACCAATCTTCCTGATGCATCTACCACACGATAAAAGTTTTTATGTGTTTCAGTTCTAACATTCGCAACACCATACGGCGCCGAGAATGACCCACTCATTAACATAGGCGTTAATGTAATAAAGTCACCAACTTGATGCTGTTCTGCTTGCCAGTCTAAGAATTTGTATAACAAGTTTTCCCAATCGACAACTTCACCTTTGTCATCTAAGTCAGTGAAATCCCAACCAACTGCTTTTAAGTATTCTTGGTAACCCATAATTAAATGAGCAACATCATCGATGCTTTCTAATATATCGCCGTAATTATATGTCTTAAGAGTATCATCTAGTAACTCTTTATATCCGTTTGCTTGTATTCTATTCTCTCTAGGCCATTCACTTAATGCTTTCCAATCTTTATAGTTATCATCAAAAATTGATGATGCAGTATGTGATTGTAAACAAACATAAGGCTGAGAGTTATAGACAACATATGCATCTTGTCTGTAATATTCACCCGATTGCCAGTTCTTCAGGTTTGCTAAATCTCCTTGTGTAGAGAATGCTTTGTGACCACTTGCTTTGTCCCATGCCATAGAATAGAATACTGGATTTATTTCATCATATCCATGCACTCTGAACCCAAACTTTCCTGTTTTCGGTTGCGATATTAATGTCCAATTGCTATAATCAAAATATGTTGCACTAGGAGGTGATTGTTCTTTTGTAGTTAATTCTGATGATTTTCTTTTATAATACTTGCCATCATTTGAATTTAGAACAATCATACCAGCAGAATAGTCTGATAAATCTGCAAATGTATATATTGGATGAGGACTATCTAGTGAAACTTTTTCAATAATTAATGCACTGAAGAATTCGCTTCTGTTTGGTTCGCCTGCATGTACAAATAAATTATAATTATCTTCGGGTATTTCAGTAAACCGACTATTAGACAGTGAGTTGTTTTCTGATAACAGTTTAAAGTTATTAACAAATCCACCTAATTTAGAACCTAGTTTGAATGTGTAGTCTTGTTTCTCATCTACGATAGATTGTGTATTCACACCGTTGTGTGTATTAAAATATGTAATAATATCTTTTACTTGTGATGAGTAGTTATATATGACTTCGAAAGGATTACTTAACATCATTAACAAAAAGTTTGCGAATGGATATTCACTACTTCTAGTCCATGCCAATTCAACTGGTGAGTTATCACCGAATTCCCAATCTTGATTCATTATCGCAATATCGTCACTTGATATATTACCGCCGAAGAATAACTCTTTCGGTTCTTTTAATTCTCCGTTAGCATCAATTGGTACTGGAATAGTTAATGAGTTTTTACTAATAAAGTCATTCCAAAAAGTTTGAGTGTAGTAATTGCCATTACCTAGATATGTTTGGTCAAACCCTGATGGTTTTTGTGAAAGTTTCAAAACTCTCCAAGGTTCTATCATTGGTTTATCAGTGCCATAAATATAGATAAACAATCCTCTCCAATGTCCACTTGCATCTTCGTTTTTTGCACGATAGTTCCACGTTTTCCAATCAGTTGCATCATATATATCATTGTATAGATTATCAATGTTGTTTCTCAACATCCATTTCTTAAAGAAAGGATATAACATGTATTTCTTTTCAGCATTGGAGTATTCGCTTTGTACATCATATAATCCATAGTTCATACTATCGATATTATTATTATGCACCTCTAATCTATTATATATTAATGTTTCATACATCAACATAACTTTATCTATTCTGTCATTAAATTTTACAATACCCGTACCAGTTCCAACTCCGGTCGCAGTGAATATAGTACCAACGTTGCTATCTGTGGCTCCGATTAATGTAAAATCAGTATTTCCTGTTTTTGTTATTTCGTATTCCGTTCCTATTACGAGGTCACCTGAAAGAAAAGACTTTGAATACGCTGGCATCAATGACCCATCGTGTCCTTGAACAAATCCTACTTCATCATCATACTCTAAGTCTGTGACAATCTTTGGTTCGAATGCTGGATGGATTTTTAATGATGTAGCACTTGGTGGTATGAATGTTGATTTAATATTTTTATATAATCTAACATAAACTGTTTCTGTGCCTGATAATGGCGAAGAGAAGTTTACAGAGTTACCTGCAATAGGAATAGTATAATCTATCCCAAGTCTTTGCACTACATTATTTTTTATAACCACAACATCTTCATCATTGATGATAACAGACGTAAAGTTAGGCATAACTTGTTCAAATGCTCCAGGTGTTATACTAACTTGAAGTGACTCGTAGTGTGCGTGTTCTTCACCGAAATTAATCATTGTACTATCTCTGAAGATACTAATACTTTGTTGTTTGCCTAGAGATATTGTAGAAACTGCTTCTTCTAATACTTGTAAATCTGTTTTTGTTTCACTAGCAGATGTTGATAGAATATCAATCACAGTAGTAAGAATTTTATTTTTATATCCGTTATATGCATTCGATAAGAATTCAGTAGACATAAATGGGTCATAATCATCACGTGTAATTGCAAAATATGCCTCTTTAATGTCAACGGTGTTTCTAATCAATACACTGCCTTGCATTGAATGTCTTAATTTGTCTGTGTTGTCACCTAAGTTCCTATAGTTACTAACACCGTTTGGTTTTCCCACTAAACTATTTGTAGTTTCTATAATACGTACAACATGTTCATATATTGTAGAATACGGAATTTCTATATTAACATACGAAAGATTATCTACATTGTATTCTAATGCTGGTTGTAATCTTTGAAATACTTCGTCACCGTCATATATTACTTCATCTTTTGTGCAATAATCTACATACACGTAACCAGTTAATTCACTAGTTGTGTTGATTTTATTTGTTGAGTTATTATATGTATAATTACCTATCTGTTTAATTCCATCTACATATAAATCAATATCGTTAACGTTTTTTGCTTCTTGTAAAAGTTCTATCTGAGACAAGTTCTCAACGTTGCCTAATTCTTGTCTTAGGTTTCTATAATCAAACGTTGATTTAGTATATAGATTTTTATATTCTGAATTATACTTGTAATTCAAATTATCTAATAAGTCAATATTAAATACAAATTCACTTTGATAATCGCCTGCTTTTAGTTTAGGCTGAATATCAAGTTCTTGGTCCACTGCAAATTCTGAACCTGTCACATAATGAAAGATTTTAATATCTTGTACAAATGTGTTTGTACTATCGTATGTTTTAAACTCAGGAATATCAAATTCTGTTGCTGTGGCACTGTCATCACTTAATTCTAAATTTTTATCAAATTCGATAATTGGTCTTAGTGCTTGTGATATTAGTGTATAATTTGAATCTGTAATCTGGTTTCTAATATCCTCATAATGATACCAAGAGTTATTAGTACTCCACCAGTCTGCATTACCTTTATCAATTGTGATATAATGTTTATTTGCTGTAGATTGGTCTAAACCTGAAAAGAATCCAGGACTAACCCAGTAATACATTGCATAATTTATAAACTTATCTAAGTCAATCGGCAATTGTACTGTTTCTAAATCAGTTTTGAATAGTCTGCGATGGTCATTAGTTAATGCGCCTTTGTTGAATAGTGCGTTAAACAAATCTTCATAAAAAACATTATCAGTTGCATCTACGTTAGTAAATGTAGGTTCAAGACCATAATTGTCACGTGTAAATGCATGTGCCGGAAACGACAAATATATGTCGTTTTCGTTATAGATTCCTTTTTCTTTTCGCCCAACGAATGCTTTAGTTTTTTCCATCTCTCCTTGAGAGAACGCACGGTCAAGTGTAGTTTCGACAATTGTTTCTAACTCACTGTTTTTTAAATGTGCTGGAAGAAAATCATAAATCTTTTTTGCCATCTTTATTCGCCTTGTAATTCAGATTGTGATAATTGCTTAATAATTGATACATCATTTGATGTAGTGACTGACATGAATATCTCGTTCAGTTCACTAGAAATACTTAGCAATTTCGTAAATGTGTTTCCAGAGTACTTAGGTGTAATCACAACACTCGAAATGTAATCGCCTAGTTCTTTGTGTAAATATGCCGCAAGTTCAGAGAAATAGAAAGTTGCGCCGAAATCCCAGTTATCAATTGAGAAGTATTCATTAACTTTGTTTGATACCATTGACTTAGTTTCGCTGTCTGTGTATCCAGAACCTAGTTTCTTAATTACTTTAAATACTGCTTGATTTTCTGGTTCAGCATATGAACCGAATAAGTATTTAAACTGTACCGGAATGTAACTAATGTGGTCTGAAATTGATGCTTTACTTTCAATACTAGACATTGTTTGTGTTAATTCATATGTATTAGGAGCAACCGGTAACGCTCTTGTAAAGTTACTTGCTATCCAACTGTTAACATTTCTAACATAGTCGGACGACAGTACATACACATCAACAATGTTACTTGTGCTTGGGTCAATACGTTTATTAATATCTGCATAATGGTCCCATCTGAAACTCATAAACGCATCTTTGGCGAATGAAATACCTTCTACTATTCGGTATGTGACGCCAGAAGTTGTCATAGACCCATCAGCATTAACTGTTTTCTGTGTTAATAATATCCAACCATCACCTAATCTTATATACCAGTCTGTATTAGTTGTATTATACCATAACGTAGCAGTTAACGGAAGAGAACTTGTTGGTACTGAGCCATTTCCAGGTGTTGCATATGCAACACGTGACGCACGTTCATACGTTATATTGTTTTCAGTATATTGCTCTAATATCATATTATTATTTTCAGTTATATCAAGCATCGCATATGGATAATTACTTACGTTAAACGTTAAGAGTTTTACTTTTGTATTGTCTACATACCCCTCTGGTGTTAGGTACTGGTCGTATATATAAGTTGCATCGGTGTCGTATGTAGTTGTTTCAATATTATTAACAATTGATAAGTTCAATGATGCTTTAACTTTAATACCGAAGCCAACTAGAGTTGTCGTTCCTGATGCATCGCCTATGTATGCGTCTAGCAATGTACCTATTCCTGGGTCAATTGTCCAGAAAATAACTTTATAATTATTTCCACTAGTATTTGATACTGATATGTGTGCGGTATCTATGATTGCTTGTGTTGAAGAATTTTTAAGAATTAAGTTACTCTGAGTCAATGGAGTCGAACTAACTAAATCCATTTCTGCATATGCCCATTGTTTGAAGTATATGTCTAAATCTAAACTATCAATTCGTGGGTCCCATGCTGGTAAAGTAAATGTATACTGATTGCCTACAACTGATACTACATACTCCCATTGTACTCCTGCGTCTCCTATTGCTGCCGCTTGTCTGCCTGCAGGATTGTTACCTCCTGGCAATTCATCGCTGTCTAAGAACACAAAGTTCTTGTCGTTCTGTTGTTGATTGAAATATGAAGTTGATACTTCGCCTTTAAATCCGCGGGCGACTAGCCCAGTATCAGACATTGTGGTATATGATGAGTTTGCATTTGCCCAATCACCATCAGTATTAATTAAAATTTGTGTACCATCTGATAATGCATATTCATTTGTGCTGATTACCTGCACATCGTCATCGACAGAACTTAGTGACGAAATGTACTGTGTAATGTCATCGACTTCTAACCCTAATTTAAATTCTGGGCTTGCTCCGATTATATTGTTTGGGCTTGCAGGAGATACTATTTCTGAAGCATTAATCGGGTATTCTATTCCGTCTGTAGTTACCAACCAATGTGATGTGGCTACGTTTGAAACTGCTGGGTTGTCATCGTCTGTGTCTGCCAAATCGTAAAATTCATAGTTTGTATCTGCACCTGTATGTCTAAAATCTGCATCAAATGTAGCACCGCCAGAACCGTTATCTGAATAATTAGATATCGTAGTATAACCGATAGTCACATTACCGTCAATTGTAGTTGATGTTGGAGAAATTGATGAGATTGGTTCAGCACCTTTATAATTAATTAAAAGTAAATCACGTTCTGCGAGATTAGTTTCATTATCAACAACAATATCATTGTTGCTGTAATAAAATTTTACTTGGTCTCTGCTCTCAAACGCTATCTTCTTACCAGTAATCGTAGCAAGATATTCTGATTCTGTATCTCTCAGACCTGAGGTATACGTAAATATAACTTGAACATCTGATACTCCGCCTGTTAGTGACCAACCCCACACATTGCTTACATATGTATAGTATAAAGTAAATGTCGTTACACCCTCATCGTTCACTTTTTCTTTAATTGCTGTAATTTCACTCGCAGTGAATTTAGTTCTAAATCCTCTGACGATAGTTTTTATAATTCCGTCTTCTGGGATATACTCATTAAGAGTATATGGCGATGATGAATCTATAACTTTTGTCCAGATATACTCACCGCTTGATGTTTCTAATTGTAAATAGTCACCATCGTTTAATGTTTCCGTTAAAGATGGTGAATTTATTTGCATAGAGTTTGTTGTACCAACTGTGTATGCTACATCAATATCTTCGATTGTCACTGTTGACACATTTTTGTTCGTGTGATAATATTTGTTTACTAAACTAGGATGTTTGATTGCTTTTACCAAAACATTGCGAATAAAGTTATCACTATCTCCGCTTACTTTATTAAAACTTAAAGACATTTTAGTAGTTTCATCTTCTAAGAATACACTTCCGTCTGTACCTGTGACACTCAAATTCGAGTGATGCCCAGTCACATCGTCCATTTCAAAGAAACGAGATGCACCCGCAAAAGTTGTATTAACTGCTTTAGTTTTTCTAACAACATTGTTTCCTAATGTGAGAGGATACACGTTGTAGTCTTGTGCGTTAACCATTCTATCTTGTGCATAATAACTTCTAGGTGCAACACGTCTTACACTCGCATACGTCTCGCCTGCATAATTTTCACCAAAATCTTTTGTACTTGATATAGTTAGTGATAATCTATAAGTTCTTCCGTCTGCGCCTACATATGGAATTGTGATTAGTTTTTCTGTAACATCATCGGCATTTACTGAAAAGTTTTCATTGTCAGCCTGACGATACCAAACACGATAATTACCAACAGCCGCATTTCCGAAAACACCATCAGGATAATGCAAAGATATAGCGTTGTTATCTAATGTTGTTACGTTTACGATATCGCCATTGCCATTTCGTAAAGAATTAAATATTGCTGTTTCTCTTGTTTCATTATCTACTTTAGTTACACTTGATGTATATTCTCCTAGGTTATTGATTTTTTGTATCCACACATCGGAGTTAGATACGTTATCAACACTCATAGATTCGACTCTGTTTGATATCTTAGTGCTATATTGAAAGTCTTTATATGCTAATGAACCTGCTTTCGCAAACACAAAGAATCCAGTTCTATCTGAGGCTGGGCCTAAGTTGTCATTACGATTGACGATAGTAAAGTTTTTATTAGGATTTGGTTCTGCTTCGACAACCTTGTTATCAACAAACTCAGTACGAACAGTATCGAATGTTCTGGAACCACCATCAATATTTGCATTAAAAGTATAAGTTACTGCTTTTGTATTAACATCTTCGTTGATTTCATATGAATAATGTTCGACATTTGCTACAGTCAATGATGCATTTGGGTTTTGGATTTTTGTCGTTCCTGCAAAAGATGAATTAATAATACTAATAAAGTCTTCATACCAATCAACATTGTTTGCGTCATTCCAATTGATAACGCTACCGGCGAGAGAGTTGCCTTCGTTATCATAAACGGCTTCGTTGGTTGATACACTTGTGATTTTCATAAATCCCTTTGCATTAATAGGTCGTGTCTTGTTATAACCTAAAGTCTTTGCCATTTGTAGAATACTTGCTCTACGTTCTGCTAAGTCTAAGAAATTTTCACGTGTGTTCATGTCCAATCTGAACGATAAACTGTGTCCTAAGTATGCAACTAGGTCAAGAATTGCTATGAATTCTGAACTTGCAATAAAGTCATTAAATTTTTCTGGGTATGTTTGCTTCGTGTATGCTAGTAGCGCCTCTCTGACTGTATCAAAGTCGTATGCTTTTAAACTAACGTTTGTGAATGCAGTATAGACTGCTGTCCAACTTTCACTTGCAAATAAATTGTCCACTCTGTCTTGGCTCATTTTATTCTCTCTCTAAATCTATGTTTAAATCTACCTCAGTATTTGATGGTAGAATACTAATTCTAAGTGATGCATTTACTGTGTGACCACTATCGCTTACTGCAATACTTGTCAAACTGCATCGTGGGTCGTCATTGACAATACTTGTCAAATCTTCTTCTATTAACTCTGTAACTTCAGGAGTAAGAGGTTCAAATATCATATCATGTATAATTGAGCCATATGTTGGCAACATCACTCTCTCACCTTTACGAGTCATAATATGATTCATCAAATCTTCAACAACTAAATCATTTCCCATTAGGACATGATTGATTGCTTTTTTGTTCTTGGTACTGAAACCTGTAAATTTTGCCATAACTTATTCTCTCTGTAGTTATTTTCTATTAAGAGTATTTATCACTACATAAACTTCGAAGTTTTAAAAACAGACACTTGACAATTCTATTTTTTAATGTTATAATAATAAGCATAATATAGGAGAATATTGTGGCAAATGAAGTACAACTAGAGTTATTTCCAGAATTATCAGTAGAAAGAGACTGGATGCTTTCAAATGACTACTCGCTTACGCACGAATATACACACGATGAGGTGTTAGATTTTGCAAACATTCATCATTACGATGATATAGAGATTACAAACTACACATTTGAAACGGACCCAGAGTTATTGATTGCACAAGAAACAGTCAAACTACACGAACTAACTATTGAAAATTTGAAAGAAAAAATTAGTTTATTAGAAAAACAATTACAAGATAAAGTACATCCAAATAGAATTAGATTTTAAATGAAAGTAGGAATCGTTGGTTCAAGTTATAGTGTAGGAATGCACCACAATCCTGACGGTGGTGACCTACTAGCGTTACCATTTGAGAAGTGGTTGTATGAGCATACTGATGGTATAGAATTCTTTAACAGCGCATGTGCTGGTAAGGGGAGTGAATTATACCTGAATAAACTAGTTTATCTGAAACAAAAGCACAATATTGATGCAATGCTTATAGAATTTGCTTGGCATAGGTCTAGTCTAAACTTTAGAGTGATGCAGGATTCATATACGCAAATTCAAACTGAAACTGACTTATCAGTGATTGAAGATGATGTATACAGAGATAGTGCAAGTGCATGGGAGTATCTACGCTCAATAACTCAACCAATGAACGAACCGACATTTGCAGTGGGTAATGATTTCGAAACATGGAAATCAGTACAATGGAATATAACTGCTATCGAAAACTCACAACAATTTTGGGGGTTGTTAGATACACTACAGACAATTAATCTATGCAACATGTTAGGAGTCAAACCAATATTATGGAGTTTCTTTGCGCACTTAGAAGATTTCCCAAGTTTTGAAAATCTAAAATCTAAAACTGAATGGATTCAGTTTAATGATAAAAGCAATGCAACTGCATACTATACAAATAAATACAGTAAGGAAGCAATATTATGCGACCATACACATTTTAATGATGAAACAAACAATGAGATGATTAAAGATTTCATTGCGCCAAAGTTAACTACAATAAAGGAACAATTATGCCTAATCTAGTCCCAATGGTCATTGACCAATCTGCAAATGGTGAGAGAAGTTACGATATCTTTTCACGTTTGCTAAAAGAACGAGTTATATTTCTAACAAGCGAAGTTAACGATTATCAAGCAGACTTGATTTGCGCTCAACTATTATTTTTAGAAGCAGAAAACCCAGATAAAGATATTCATTTTTATATCAACTCACCAGGCGGTGTAGTGACTTCTGGTATGGCAATTTACGATACTATGCAGTTTATCAGACCAGATGTATCAACTACTGTGATGGGTCAAGCATGTTCAATGGGGTCATTACTTGCTCAGGCTGGTGCTAAAGGAAAACGATATGCATTACCAAATGCAAGGCACATGATACATCAACCAAGCGGTGGTGCAGGCGGACAAGCAACTGATATGCAAATTCAAGTTAACGAAATTCAGAAGATGAAAAAGAACCTAACAGAAATCTATGTTAAGCATAATTCTAAACGCAAAACATTCAAACAAATGACAGAAGATATGGAACGTGATAAGTTTATGAGTGCAGAAGAATCACTTGAATATGGACTTATTGATAAAATTTTAACAGAAAGGCCTGATTAAAATCCAGGAACGTAACTAAACATCTTTGCAGTTTTAATTCTCATAACAGCGGCTTGTTCATCAACTTTGCCGTTGTTTGTTTTTATATCTGATTGAATTTCATCTGTTACATTGAACCAATCTTCTGCATTAATTAAGTCCATAACTGAACTATTTTCAATTTTTGAAACACCCAGATTAAAGAAATAGTACAACATCGCATCATATTGTGGTTGCGCAAATCTAACATAATGTACATATTTTTCTAGTATATTTCCAATGTTTCTTAGTTGTTTTTCTAAAATAAATGCCGCGGCATCTTTAGTTATTTTGTTTTGTGATATATCTATTCGTGTTGATGCAACAGTAATATAACCATATTTTAACTCAGTTTCAGAAATCTTATAGTTATATCCAATAATGTTATCATCTGTTTTCGTTAATATTGGGGTTTTATCTTCAATAATTGCATCTTTACTTAGTGACGAAAAAGTAAGGTCTTCAAGCCTCTCTGTACTAACTTTTATATGAGAAAGTATATACGTGGGTTTATTGTTATCATCGTACCCAGTACCTAAGTAGGTGCCGTACGGCGTTATCACATGCAACGGTAGTTGAATGTAATTTAACAACGAGCCTTTCTTCTTATCAAAAATCATTTGTTATCCTTTAACTTAATTTTCTTTTAATCCACAACACTAATGCATATACTACTAATGCATAGACTGTTGCCATCCCTATGTCTACCAAATGCTCACGCATATGATATATGAATTCTATGCCTGCTTGAACATCGCCTTCAGGTCCTGTACTTTCAACTATTACTGTTTTAGTAAAGTCTCCACCTACATCACCAACTGTTTGTTCCATCTCCATTACTCTCTCCTTTGATATTTATTATACCATAATATTTGTTAACCAACTAGGTGAATTTCTTAATCGTCCACCTGCACCCCACCTATTTGCTCCTGATGATGCTGTTGTGACACCAAGCGCAATATCAACATGGAATGTATTACCAGACATGTATCCCGGACCAGCACCAATACTTTTAGCGCCGGCGCCTTTTGCCGCTTCACAGAATGCAATAATTATGGCCAAGTCTGCTCTTTTATTTACACTCAAACGATTACCATTACTATATAATGCAACGTCAGCCGCATAACCACCATCATGCCTAGTAGACCCTGTTCTTCTAGTTCCTTGACCTTTAATATCTTGACCACCACTTGTAATTACAGCATCAACACTTGATGCTTTGGCGGCCGTATCTAATATACTCATCAATGCCGCCTGAATTGCTTTGTTTCTAGTTTTGCCTGGTGACCCGATGTCATAACCATAAGTTACTACACCAGTACCCTGTCCTACTGCACCAGGAGGAATATTACTAGTAATTGATTCTTGGTTAGCGGCACCACTTGCACCACTTGAACTTGATGAATTAGTAGCAATACTACCTGCTTGTGAATGTGGGTCGGGTGTACCTGCATCAGTAGTTGCTGTTCTTAAATACGGTTCGTGTGTGATTACTTTAGGAATAATCGAATTTTCAATTTTAGTATTCTCACCATCTTGCATGTCATCTTTTGACTCTCTGCTAATCAACTGTGCAATTGAAGCCTGAGGGCCATTTAAGTGCATCAACTTGCCCGTAGATGCATACATGTTTTGTGCTATTTTCATATGCAATGAGCCTTTTGATTCTAAGAATGATGACCCTTCACTAAGAATATGTATTTGGTCTTCTGAGTTTAACAATGTATTGCTTTTACTGTGTATGTTTATCTTTTCGCCTGCTTCTAAATTAATATTTCTGTCTGCCAGAATGTTAAAGTCTTTTTCGGTTCTCATAGACATCGAACCTTTTGCATACACCATAACCTCTCCCGAAGCACCAATCTCTAACCATCCCGTACCACTACTATTGATTACATATATAAAATCATTTGTTCCATCAAGCACAACACTTGCTCCAGTACCAGTTGTCATTCTAATTTGATTTGGATGAATTGTTCCATCATCACTTATACTACCATCATCAAATGTTAACGCAGAACCTCCAGGTGTTTTTATACCTGTAACTTTATTTTCTTGTGGTGTCTCGTAGTTCGCATCTCTGTGTGGTGAAGCAGTAGACTTACCTCTTTTATCGTCAGTGTATATTCCTTGTCCTGCTGTGTTTGTATTGAAGTCACTGTTTGCTAACTTATCTTTATCTGCATAACTATCACCTATAGATGATGGTGTTACTTTTGCTGAAGATACACCGGTAAAAGCGCCTTTACCTTGTCCCGTGCCATCATCTAGTGCTTCTCCAGAAGCGGCACCGCCTGCTACTATATCTGGTATTTCTTGTGCGACTGCGAACCAATACCCTTTATTAATGTCTCCTCCGTCTGCAAAGAAAACTAATATAGTAACATTTTCACCGTTGGGTACTCCAAAAAATCCGTAGTTTCCGCCTGTGCTTGAACCACCGAATGGGCTCGCATAATCAAAGAATTGTGGGTCTTCAGGATTACCATTCAATGCTGGAATATATGCGGCTAATCTGCCTCTGCCTTCAGGGTCAACATATGTTTCACCAGTTTTTGGATTAGTAATAACAGTAACCGCCTGATAAATGCCCTTTCCTAACAACTCAATTATCGGCTGTTCTGAATGTTTCCCTGCAGAATCTAGTGCTTTTGTTAATCTGGATTTATTTAACATGAATTACCTCTTAATATAAAATGTTTCTGGTTTAATATATATAACTAAACCTTCACTTGTTTTTGCTCTTGCTTTTTCGTCTGCTGTTTGTGATGGGACTCCAACTTCAACATCTGGGAATAACACTGCGATATCAGTTTTCAATTGGTCATAATCTACCTCAGTTACAGGATATGAATCTGCTCCATCGCTTGAATTAAATCCAAATTGTGCTGATGGATTAGAAATAGTCTGTGTTACTCCATTTGCATCGATATATGTGATATCAGGAATATTATCAAAATCTCTGATTTGATATTGAAACCCATCTTCTTCTGTCACTGTTATGAACGGTATACTATCTGTATGTGTCATCATACCTTCATATATTTTATGTGCTTGTTGATATTGTTCAATCTGGTTGGCTGTTGCTGGTAAATTAGTATCTTCTAATTGCGATGGTAATATAATATTATGTGTATCAATCACAGCATCATCTTGTCCTGCTACATGTCCATTCCAAGTTGTCTGTGCATCGTTGTCTGATGGGTCGTGCTGAACAAGTACAGAAATTTGCTCAACATCTGCCTGTCCATTAGAATCTAATGGTATTGTCTTGGCTGCTTCTGTAATAATAGTAGGTTCTGCTCCATTTCCTTTATCGATACTTGCAACTGTTGATACTTTTGAAGATTCCATACCGTGTTGAATTGCTGACATCTCTGATTGCACTTCAATTAATCTTTCTGTATCTCTGTCTCTGCCCCACCAATTAAAATAAGTTCCGTCTAATTCTTGCTTCAGTTCGGATTCTTCAACTTTTAAGTCCATCAATCTTTGTTCGTATTCACGTGTCTTTACAGATTTATTCAGGTCACCTCTAAATCCAGTGGTCACTGCTTCATCTAGTGTTATTATACCCTGTTCTAATTGTTTAACTCTAGTATATTGTATTTCAGTTAAGTCATCTAATGTCTCTGAACCTCGCATAATATCATTAATTTCGTTCTGTATTGATTCTCTTGCTTTTAATTCTTTTGCAGTATATGTCCCTGCTTCGACTTCTGGTAAATATAACGTTCTTCCTTGTGCTAAAACTGATGGAGGATACACCCCTTGAGGAATAACAATTTTCTTGTTATCAGTGTCAAGTGATGTTTCTGCGTTTACTACTTCAACCGCAGGTTCACTAATTAGTGGAACGTAACCATCATTTAACAATCTTGCCGGTACTCCTCCCCAATCTGGGTATTCGACTGGTGTGATTATTTCGTCTTGTATTGTTTCGTCTTTATGAAAACCCAAATCTTCTAATGACGTATCTGTTGGTAATACAAATGCTTTACTTTGTGATTCTCTTGTTTCATCAAACTCATCAACTAGTGATTGATTGACACCAGTAATATTAAGAGTTGTACCGTATGCATCATTCAATATCGAAACCACTTCAGGCGACATAGTAATATCCCCGTCTGCAATTTGTTGATTTATTTGCGCCTCTGCTTCTGAGGCATCACCGTATATACGTTTTATATCATTTCGTGTTGTTTGCATAGCACTACACGCCGCTACTTCGCCTACTTTGCAAAGGCCATCTAGTTGCCCCATAGTAAATGCTAATTGTTTGGCATTGGCTGCCGATGCGCCATTTCCATTGCCATCAGTAGAAGCATCAACAAAGACATTCGTTGCATTCATATTTGCAATATTCATAGATGTATAAGCCTCGTCTGAGTCTATTACACCTAGTGTTTCGGTTTCAGTGGTTGTGCTATTTTCAACGATAACTCCGTTTTCAGACCTTATAGTTGTATTAGTTTTTGTTATTGTGACATCGCCTTTGTTACCTGCACCTATAGGTTTTTCAATTGCTTTATAATCGCTTTTTTCTTCGTCTGTTTCGCCACCTAGTACCATACCAGCGGTGTTCAAATATGTTCTTCCAGGATAATGACCGAATGCAGTAGTATAGTTTGTTTGAACTTTTGCTGGTTCTTCGATTTCGCCACCAATAAGATAGTTCATGTCATCAAATTGTTCGGCTGCCGTAAACTTAGATAATTCTAAATTCTGTGTAAATTGACCACCACTAAATTGTGAAGTTATATTATTAACTGTATACAAACTAGATATAAATTGAGACAATATAGGATTACCAAACTCATCAGTCCCTTCTGTGACATCTGACTTCACAATACAACCGTTAATTCCGTTTAATGATGTTAGTATTTGTAGTTCCGTGTCTGTTCCTTGTTCTCCAAACTGTTCTTTAACTTTCGAAGGTTTACCAATATATCCTTCAATCCAATAAGGGTCTCCTTTGATAGTCATATTAGCATTAATCATACTAGTACTAATACCAATCCTAGACTCGTAATATTTTTCTCTCGCTATTTCAACACTTTCGATATCCGTAGATTTTATTACTGATAATTTTCTTGGGTCAGCATATGTCTTTGTTATTCTATTGAATACTACTGGGTTATTCAATTGTGTTGCTAGAATAGAATTAAATGTTGATGTTTCTAGTTTAGAAATAACATCGTTTTCTATGTCTTCAACTAATAAAATAGGATTTTTAGAACCTGACCGCCTGACTACACCCGCAGTTGTTAAGTTTCTACTTGCAACATCTACTGGTGTGTTACCACTAAGTTGAGTTGCTATTACGTCTTGGTATACTTGGTCTACTTCTGCGAGTAATTGGCGTTCTCTTGCTCTTGCTGTATTGTCTTCTGCTTGTATTTTATCTAACGCACCGTGTAACGCTGTTAATCTTTCTTTTCTTTCTGGAGTGAACACTGCTTCTTCGCCTTGTGCGAATAACTGAAGTTTTTCGTCACCACTCTTACCTGCTAATAAATCACCTGCTTCTTTTGTTGTCATGCCTTGCGAACTTGCCCACTGTGCAGTCATATCGTCAGTCAGTGACATAATATCATTGCTTACTTTATCAACTTGACTTTGTATTCCAGTTTGTATTTCAACTGCTTGATTGTATTCCTGTTCTATGTCATTGATAATCTGTATATTACTGTCATCTATCGCAATTTTGGCACCCGAACCTTGTTTAACAAATGCTTCATACATAAACGCATCAGATGGTTGTACATATATTTTTGTTAGTTTGTTATTCATAGAAATATTAAAGTCAAGTATCTGGTCATTCTTGCCAGTATACTGATAATTATAAATCTTATTAACATGATTTTTACTGAAATAATCTATGACTTGTTGTTTGTTTTTTGTATACTTGTTAACTTGGTCTAGTTTATTCTGTACTACTTCTCTATAATCATATGAAAAGAAATATTCAATCTCATATGCATATGAACCAGAAACAGAGTTCCAGCCGTTCTGCTTTGGAATCAAGTGTGGTGTGATTTTAAAACATTTTGTAAACTCTGCTTGTTCTTTTATAAGTTCATCTTTTACTAAATTAGACTTGATAGTAATATCTTGTAGTATATTATATATTCCCATACCAGGAGAAATTGTACCTATCTGTTCAGAAAGATTGTTACCACTTGATGAAAACTCCACACGCATATTTCTATTTGTATATTCTGAACCACCCTTCATCATACCACTAGCAAAGGCGTTTTTGAAATCTTCAGACATTGACCATGTGTATTCGTTGCATAAGTTTTGCCCCAGGCCTGGTCTTGATTTTCTATAATTGTTATTCAACTCAGTAAAGAACGTATTGAGGGTTTCTTGTAATGTATCTTCGACTTTAAATGTAAACGGGTAAGAACATGTACTCACATCGTGGTCATATATCGCTTCATCTGTAAAGATTCTACCAGATAATGTAGTTGATGTTCCTCTTTCATCTGTTGTTGTTGGTACATCACGTAGTTTGTCTATTTTGAATGGAAAAACTTTTGTTGCTTTAAGTTTTTCTTCTTTTCCATAAGAATCATAACCTATAAAATTCACTTTCATAAACCACGTAGCGGTACCAATCGATTGGTATCCCATCAACACTAAGGCGTTCTGTAAATTGTCAGTTAAACTAGTTTCGCCTACTTGTATTATTTCAAAATCTAATGATGTGGCTGTTCCTGCCATTTTACTATTTGTAGAATTGCCGACTCCAATAGACTGCACTTGCAGACTGTCAATATTGAATTCAGTAGACACCCCAGTTTTCGCTATTGTTATCTTATTAATACCATCGCCTGGCCAAGCATCACTTGTAATTTCTTCAGCATTGAATCCTTCTGAAGCGTGAAACTTTCTTTCTTCTATGATATCTACACAAAAGAATTCTAATAGATAGGTATAGTTAGCAAACTTATCTAACTTATTTTCTAAGAAATTCCAGTTTTGAGTAATGTCATCCAATGATGTTGCTTTTCTCAATACCTGATGAGTATCAGTAAGACCTTCACTAGTTGCCAGCGTTTTTATTTCTTTTAAGTTGTTTCGAGCCGCAATGTTATCTTCAATAATATCTTCAATTTCTTCTTCTCGTATACTTGCTATCTGGGCTAGTTTTTTGCCTGTATTAAGTACTGCATCATTCCAATAATTGTCTGCTCCTTTTGTACCACGTACTTTTGCATATGCAGGTATAAAATTATTAGTAAAACTTTCAAGGCCATCTGGGCTAATAACATCATTTGGCCCAATGCCCATTGCTTTTGATACTAAAATAATATCGTCATCTCTACTTCCAGATGGAATATCAACTGATTCAACGATACCTGTAATTGTAGTTTTGCCAGAATCATACAAATCAGTTATTGTTTGCCTTGCCGCAACAACACCATGTTCTGGTGAACTAAATCTAATATAGTCACCGTATCCAGTTCCTGACATACCGTCGAAAGGTATATCAGAAATCCTAATCATCATAGGATTATTATAAATTTGATTTAGTGGTTGACCCGCCGCCATGTTACTTCATCCCATCGATATTTGTTTTGCTAGGTATTTTAATCGTTTTGCCAACTGAGAAATCTCTTATTGGGTCCTTGATAGTATCTGGGTTTCTTTGTGCAAACACCCACCAATACTTTGCAGTTCCATATAATTCATAACTACATAAATCAGGACGTTCATCAAAGTTTTGTGGTATGATATAATCTTCGTCATATGGGTCTTTAAATATAAAACGCTTTTTAAGTATATCTAAAACTTGATTGTTTATGATTGGAGTTTTGCTCCAAGGTGATTTAATATTATACATAACCATCATTCCTTAATTTGCCTTGCATATAATCTCTAACACTAAAATTCTCTCTAACGTCTTTCGGAGCATATGTAGTTGATAATGATAATACAAATGTGTTCATTACAGGTATTCTCACAACCCCGCCAGTAGTTTTTGAGTCATACTCCAAGTAATCGATATCTGAATCTAAGTTCCATGCAAAGTCTCTTATCATGCATGGTACTGCGTTATATAGACCGTGTGCATAGAACCGCAATACGGGAGGAGGGAGTCCAGGATTGCTATCTTGTCCAAAATTCATTTTCATAGCACTTCTAACCCACAAACCTGCTTTTACTATATATTCTGCTTGTTCTTCGCTTCGAACAACCATAGGAGCAGTAATGTTAACTTCAACGTTTTGTCCACTTTCAAATGAACGTTGTTGGAAGTTATTATGCGTAAGTGCATATTCTGAATAACTTGCACCTTGCATCGATGATACTGTAGGAGTATACGGAAAGTTTAGTATATTATCTTTCAGGCCTGCCAAAGCAAGTCTGCCGCTCGGGTCCCAGAGCCTGACTGGTTGTTTAGTTTCATATGGGTTTGCCATGAAATCTCTCCTAGTAAATTATAACAGTATTTATCGCCACATTAACTACGAACTTTTGGTGATAAATAGTATAAGTAGGAAAACACTTGACATTGTGTTCCAAATAGTGTACTATAGTACTAATTCAGGAGAAATAAACTATGGCAAGAAGACAAAACTATCTTAATAATAAAGATATGTTAAAACAAATTCACATTTCAAAGGGTAACTACTCATGGTTTGTTGACCGGGAAACCCATCACCAGCATGATATCATTTTGTATAGCACAGACGAAATTGCAGAATCCGTCGAACAAGCAAGACAAAATCGTGCAGATAGATTGCAGAAACTGGCTTGGGATGCGAATGAAGATAAAAAGAAGAAACAAGTAGATTTTTTAGTAGACCCTACTTCTTTCTCAGAAGAACAAATAGTATTCAGAGTTATGACTTTCGAACATATTCCAGATGAGCCTGGAAGAAAGCAGAACCCAAAAACTATTGCAGACACTAAAGTTAAACTAAATTTCCCACCATTCAAGCACTACACATATGTAGATGGTGTTATTAAAGAAGTGGGATATTCGCATCATAACAGCGATAAAGAATTTGATTTAAAGACAGGTAAAATTACAGCGACATTGGCAAATATGTACATCAAACTAGTAGAACGTTATTCACAACGTGCTAACTGGCGTGGTTACACATACATTGACGAAATGCGTGGACAGGCATTATTACAGTTGACACAGATTGGTCTTCAATTCAATGAAGACAAATCAGACAACCCATTTGCTTATTACACAGCCGCAGTAAACAATTCATTTACACGTGTTCTAAATATTGAAAAGAAAAATCAAGGTATCAGGGACGACTTATTAGAAAAAGCAGGTCAGGCACCAAGTTGGACTAGACAATTAGAACATGAAATGAAATCACAAGAACGTTGGCAGAAAGTCATTAAGGCTAAGATTACCGATGATGTGATACCTACTGAAACAATCAAAGAGATTTACGCTGATAATGACTAATAATTTATTCAAAAGAGCGGCCTGTTTTACCGATATTCATTATGGAATGAGAAACAATGCAAAGCAACACAATGAAGATTGTGATGGGTTTGTAGAATGGTTTATCGATGAAGCAAAGAAGAAAGACTGTGATACATGTATCTTTCTTGGTGATTGGCATCATAATCGTGCTAGTCTTAATATTTCTACAATGAAATATAGTTTAGACGGTTTACGAAAACTAAGTGCCGCATTTGAGAAAGTTTATGTTATCTTAGGTAACCACGATTTATTTTACCGTGAAAGCCGTGATGTAAACTCTGTAGAATTTGTCGAAGAACTAGAGAACGTTGTTCTAGTCAGAGACAAACTAGTTGAAGGTGACGTAGCCATTGTAAGTTGGTTAGTTGGCGAAGAATGGAAGAAAGTACCAAAGATTAAAACAAAATATATGTTTGGTCACTTCGAACTTCCTGCGTTCAAACTAAACGCAATGGTAGAAATGCCAGACCACGGTGGTCTTAAAGGCAACATGTTTGCTAACCAAGATTACGTATTCACCGGGCATTTTCATAAACGTCAAGTCAGAGACAATGTAATTTATATGGGGAATGCCTTCCCTCATAACTTTTCAGATGCGTGGGACGATGACCGAGGATGGATGTTCCTCGAATGGGACAAAGAACCTGAGTTCTTTGCTTGGCCAAATGCACCGAAATACAAGACTATTACATTGTCCACTTTATTAGATGAACCAGAGAAGTATCTATTGCCTAAAACAAGCGCAAAGATTTCTTTAGACATCGATATATCTTATGAGGAAGCAAACTTTATTAAAGATACTTTCGTAGAAACATATGACTTACGTGATGTAACTCTTGTTCCTGTAAAGAATACAGAACATGAAACTGATACGGGTGTAGATTTGCACTTTGAGACAATTGATGAAATTGTTGTATCACAGTTAGCATCACTAGATGACAATGGTAGTTTTGACCGAAACGTACTAATTGAGATTTATAACAGTCTCTAACAACATGAAAAAAATACTTATTACCGGAAACCGTAACTATGGACTTTGTCAGGCTATTTGTGACATTTTTGATACTATGGATGATATCTATTACAGTACTGCTAGTCGTAGTACCAATTTTAATTTAGACAGACATGATGAACAAGTTCGCCTAGCACAACATTTTATTGATGAAGACTATGATGTTTTTATCAACTGTTCTGCTATTTGGAAGTTCCATCAAGTTATGATAGCAGAAGAAATATACAATAAGTGCAACGATAATAATAAAATTGCTCACATTATTAATATTGGGTCAACAGCCGACACTGGAGTGAAGGGCAGAACTTGGCGTTATCCAACAGAAAAGAAAGCATTAAAGGCATACAATAGAGACTTGACGTATATGACTATGGGTGGTTCAAATGTCAAAAGCACATTAATATCATTCGGCAGTTTAACTACTCCAAGTGTTATGAAAAAACATCCAGACAGAGAGTTGATTGATGTAGAGTATGCGGCACAACTGATTTTGTGGTTGCTTTCTCAACCAGAATATGTTAATATAAATGAACTATCGGTAGACCCAATACAGATGGGTCACTTTGCCAGGGAGAGGAATAAGATTGTTAAAGATTAAGAATATAACAGTACGAAATTTTATGAGTGTTGGTAATGTTACACAAGCCGTAACATTAGAACAAGATAATCTAACACTCGTACTAGGTAATAACCTAGACTTAGGTGGTGATGGTTCTCGTAATGGCACAGGTAAGACTACATTAATTAATGCATTATCATATGGATTGTACGGTAATGCTCTTACTAATATTCGTAAAGATAATTTAATCAATAAAACAAATGGCAAAGGAATGCTTGTTACTATTGATTTCGAATACAATGGAAGTCAATACCGAATTGAACGTGGTCGTAGACCTAATGTCTTTAGATTTATTAAAGACGGAATCGACTTAAATGATTCACACGATGCCTCTCAAGGCGAAATGCGCCAAACACAAACTGAACTTGTAGATATTATTGGTATATCACATGCAATGTTCAAACACGTTGTTGCACTAAACACATACACTGAACCGTTCTTGTCATTACGTGCCGCAGACCAACGTGAATTAATTGAAGAACTTCTTGGTATCACTGAACTTTCTAAGAAAGCAGAAAAACTCAAGGAAGCAATCAAAACAACAAAAGACCAAATCAAAGATGAAGAATATAATCTTAAATCGGTTGAAGATGCAAACACTCGTATTCTAAAATCTATTAAAGATATTGAACGCAGACAACGTATCTGGAATGAAAAACATGATACTGAACTTTCTGAACTTGAAACAGGGCTTGATGCTTTATCGCATGTAGATATTCAAACAGAGATTAAAAATCACCAAGCATTGATTACACACAACGAGCAGTCTACTAAACTAGAAGAAGCAAAGCGTTGGATTTCAAGTATTGAAACAGACGATGATAAACAAGAAAGTCTAATTTCAAAATTAGAAAATGAAATTAAATTACTTGAAGACCATAAATGCCACACGTGTGGTCAAGAATTACATGATGATAAGCAAGAGAAAATTCTTACATCTAAGCAGGAAACATTAGAACAAGCATCAATGCAAATCTTAGCCAACAGTTCTCAAATGTTAGAACATTTGGGAGTAGTTGACGAAATTGGTGAACTTGGTGACAAGCCTGAAACATTCTATCAAAATCTTACAGATGCATATGAACATCAAAATTCTGTAAAGAGTTTAGAAGAACAAATAGAAAAAATTAAAAACACAGAAGACCCTTATGCCGAACAAATTGAAGATATGCGTACTGGTCATTTAGAAGAACTTGATTACACCCATATGAATACATTGATTTCATTGCGTGAACATCAGGAGTTTCTAATAAAACTATTAACAAACAAAGATAGTTTTATTCGTAAAAAGATTATAGACCAAAACTTAAACTATCTGAATTCACGTTTAGATTTCTACTTAGAGAAGTTAGGATTACCGCATGATGTTAAATTCTTAAGTGACTTGACAGTAGAAATAACTGAACTTGGTAGAGATTTAGACTTTGATAATT
>Ga0098055_1000138_pt1 | contig 49561 bp, 36 predicted proteins | sample 17_taG_FD_75107 | JGI IMG/M metagenome (GOLD analysis project Ga0098055, IMG submission 75107) | Marine viral communities from the Subarctic Pacific Ocean - 17_ETSP_OMZ_AT15314 metaG | ecosystem: Environmental > Aquatic > Marine > Oceanic | place: Pacific Ocean | collected 2015-01-18 | reverse complement strand
TGCTGTGATAGCTTCAATTAAATCTTCGTCAAACTCTTCACAATCAAACCAATCCGGTGACCAGCCCATTTTTGCAGCACTGGCCTCGTTGTAAAATATTTTATTTTCTATGCCCATGCTTTACCATTAGAAAGGGATTTCCTCAAAATTTTCCCCAGATGAAGTAGACCCAGACCCATTTTTTGATCCCAAGAATTGGATTTGATTTGCCAACACTTCGGTTGACCAACGATCCTTACCTTCTTTGTCTTGCCACTTTCTGGTCTGTAATCTTCCTTCGACATAAACTTGCCGACCTTTGTCGAGATATTTGCCGCAGTTTTTAGCCGTGTTCCCAAATGCAATAATGCTGTGCCACTCAACCTGATCAACCCATTGATCTGTTGATTTATCTTTTCTTCGATCGCTTGTAGCAATCCGAAGGGTAGTGACACTTGTGCCTGAGTGTGTTGTTTTTACTTCTGGCTTATGGCCCAGATTGCCCACTAAAATTACTTTGTTAACTGACATGGTTTGCCTCCGCAGACAAGTTAACGCCAAAAAAAAAGTCTCGCCACTTGGACGAGACTTTGGTTAACCGACCTAAGTAAAGGGTTAGTTGACGGCACCACGATCGATGACTTGAAGACAAATTCTGCGTGCAGTAGCAGATCCGTCACCATCTTCGACCAAGAACCCAACTTGAACAACTTGCAATCCACTGCCTGTTGGGGCAGTCAATGTGACTTTACCATCATTGCTGTTGGTGTCAAGAAAGCAAGGCAAACCAGCAGATGAACTGGCTGGGGCCGCTGAGAAAGTTGCATCAACAATTGAACCAGCGACTGTGGCAACTTGAAAGTCAACACCATCGCCAGAAGCGGCAGTAGTAGAAATACCAAGAATTCTGGCTTCAGCGCCAGAAGAAGAAGCAGCTTTCAAGCATTTTCCATTGGTGTGCATTCTAACAACAAGAGCGGTTGCAATAGCTTCACCACCTGTAAATTGACTTCCAACAAACATGGTGTTTGCTTTTTCAGCCATCACCTCGATTGCACCAGTTGCTTTTCCGATTTGAACTTTTCGATCAGTATCAATGGCGAAAACTTCAGTACTATCTTCTAAAATCTTAAAAGTTGCACCAACTTTCAATTGAAGATCAGTACAATCAATGTCAAGATCACCAGTCGCTGGTGAGTTGATCAATGAGCCACTGCCTCTGAACATGAATGCACTTGCACCATTTAGGATAAGCCCAGCGTCTGCTGAATGAGTCAGTGTGATTTCATTATCAGCACCAAAACCCAAGACTGCGGAATCGCTGTTTAATTTAAGATCATTGCTGACCAATACCGCTGTTGAAGCATTCAAATCAATAGTAGCTTCACCATCAATGGTAAGAACACTGTTGCTCGATTGATGAATAAAACTGGCTGTGTCACCAAAACAGAGTTTGTTGGTTCCGTTGAGAGTGAGTCCAGTTCCATCTGTGTGAGTCAAGGTTGTATCTAAATCCGCACCAAACCCAAGAACAGCAGAATCTGAAAGAAGAGAAAGATCATCACCAACAGTAACATCAGCGTTGAAAATGGCTTTACCTTCTTCTGAGCCATCAAGGGTCAAAAAGGTGGTGTCTGCACCACCATCTGTTCCCTTAAAAATAATATCAGAATCGGATGCCTGGGCATCAATTGTAATGTTGCCAGTCGAGGTGGCTATTGTGACAGCAGCGTCACCAGCAGTAATGTCATCAGCAGCAATGGCAGATGCAGTGACTGAAGATGCAGCGGTCAAAACATCGTTGTAAGTGATTGGTGCAGAACTGCTAAAACCAATTTCAAAAACGCCGTTGGTTGAGTCTGTTTTGATGACACCAATTTTTGCGACTCTAATTTTCATTGAGTCATCATCAGCGTTAGTTGTCAATGCTGTCTTAACAAAAGCCGAAACAGATGCATGAGGAACATTTGTTGATGCGTCTTTAATGGTAATTGTCGTATTTGGATTGCTATAAGATGATGAATGAATCACATACAATCCATCGTTAGCAGAATCTTCAGATGAGGTAATCTGAATGATGTCGTTTGCAGCAAAATTGGTGGTGACATTTGAGCCAATCACGATGGTTGTTGCCGAGGCAATATTTAAGTTGCCGTTCAACTCATTGTTTTCTGGGTCAACCGTGAAGACGATACCACCATCTTCAATAGCATCTGCCATGTAATCGTTGTTCATGTGCAAGTAGCGATCAGCAGTAACGACTTGACTGTTCACTGTTGTGGTTGTTCCGTTAACTGTCAAGTTTCCGGTAATGGTAGTTGCACCATCAACCTGCAAGCCACCAAGCAATTGCATAATATCGCTTGAACTTGGGATGATGTTTCTGACATTGGTGTTGTCGTAAGCTATGCCTTTAAATGTCGCCATGTGGAGTCTCCGTAGATTTTATTGAGTGGACGCCATTAACGTGGCATCAAATCATTACATCGTCAATTAATTAATATGGACAACATGGAACATATCAAGGAGAATGAATGCTGGGTTTCCCTCTGTCATGACATACCCAATGTGGATCACGCTATTGCCACTTTCTGTTGGTGGAACAATTGTAGCCAATCCATCAACACTACTTAAATACACACTTTTTCCTACATCAGATGTGGTTGCTGGAGACGCTAAAGAAACATCACAAACGCCAGACTGAAAAGCCGTTACAAGATTGCCTTGATTTGCATTTTTTTCTGCAACGCCAATAACTGGATTGTTAATAGTCGATTTAGCTAATTTGCAAACGCCATCACTATCGGCAATTGATGAGCATAAAACCTGACCAGACTTAACATTTACAGATACTCTAAGTCGGCTAACAACCGCTTTTGTGCGAACACTGGTTCTTGTATTTCTATGCCTAAGAGCCATAAGACAACCCTTTTATAAGGTTTCCGATTAGCCCTTATCTGTTTGACGCCAGTGCAAACGAGCGCATTGAATTAAATTATCAGTTCCATTATCGCTTTTGATTTGCAAATAAACTGTCCCAGCATTTCCTTTTAACTCACCACCCAAAGGAAATGTTGGTGCAATATCTAAACGATTTGTCAAAAGATGATATCCAGTGGTCACAGCATACGCCGCCATACTAAATGAATATATTGGCATTTTCCCATCAGAATCCCAAGACAGCAAACAATCATAATTGGCGCCATTTGTCCCGAAAATCATGACTTCAATGTGGCTCCATATACATCTACTCGTTGGAATGGGTTCAACATGAGTAGACCCAGTAACAGTCGGTGTGGTCAACGTGACTTTGTTTGTACCGCTTGTGCCGTCATCAACAGTGACACCACCTGTTGTGAGATGATTCGCATTATACTCGATGTAGCCGCTGCTCATATGAACCTCCAGAGGTAAGTTATCAACGCATCTTCATGCTGTCAAAGCATTTGACAACATTTCAACTAAAGATCCATCGCCAGCGTTTTCGCGTTTTTAAATAATACAGTTTATCTTCATTTTCAAAAGCTTCTTTTTCGGCACGAATAGATCGATATGCTTTTTCACCATTTTTATGTTTCAAATAGAACCTGGCGTAATCGAAAAAATACAGAAAAATAAAACCGAGAAAAACAGTTTCGAGAAATTGTTGAAAATGAATCTCTTCATGTCTTCTTTCCACATCAGATATTTCACCGCGACAAATCACGATGAAACCAAGAGTAATCGCCCCGATACTGATCGGGGTAATTTTTGAAAGCCAAACAGGTATCGAGCTATTCTCAATAATAATTGGCTTCCAATTTTTCATTCTCATCAGGTATCAGGATTTACGATGTCAACGACAAACATATCTGAACGACAAGAGTTACCAGCGTTTGCAACACTCCAGTCAGCAGACAATTCAAGAAAGTTTGCATCAGTTGTGTTTAATGTAAAACTTCCCTTGACATTCCATTTTGGTGCAGTCCCAGGAAGATCGGGATCTTGATATGAAATCATTGCAACAGCAGTTCCGGTTGCACCAGCAGTGCGAACTTGTATTACAGCTTGTAAACAAAAAATATCATTATTTACAGAATCAATTGCGGCTGATGTATAAATGAGTTCATTGCTTGTTATTGTTGCGCTTGTACCAAGCCTTAAAGCGGTTGTAAGCGTGTCAGTGCTGTTTGTTGCGGTTGCTATGCCCCATGCCCAAACTCTTATTGTAGATCCAGCTACCAGAGTATTTGCTGGAATTGTATAAGATGATAAAGCCGTTTCATCTGTACTATTTGTGTGAGCAGTTCCAGCGGCAACTTGTGCATTAGCCTGACCACCGACATACATCTTCGCACTACCTGTGCCGCCATGATCAACATGCATAGCTATGCCATGCTCAAGTGCGCGGCCACTCATAAGTTGAGGAATTGCTGACATTATTCTCTCCTTGAAAAAAAGACTCTTATATTAATTAACATGAATTATTTGATTTTTCTTTTGAGTTCTCGATCCTTATCAGTAAGAATGCTTTGCATCAAATGATCGCCCACCCCAAATGGAACAGTTTGGTAGCCCATGGCTCGATGTACACCTTGCTCTACTGGCATGTTTAAAGGCCTGGAATAATGTTCAAACATCCATTGCCCAGTATGCTCAGTGTAAACCTCACCGTCCTCACTTAAATCGTAACCAAGGTTTGTAAATTGTGTTCTGAAATACTTTGATTGAGCATCACGATCACCTGGATATTTTTCCACTCCTTCTTTGTAAAGCATTGGCAAACTCCGACCACCTAACGCTCCAAGAATAGATTCGATTGCTTCATTGCCCATCCAGTAATGTCCGACATCATTTTGATCTAATTTTTCGCCAAGTTGACCATATCTCCCAGAAAACATTCCAGAATAAATACTTAATGGTCCAAGTTTTTTATTTGAAAGAATCCCTTGAAGTAGAATTTGATTCAGAAGAACAAACTTCTTTGCGTCATTCAAGGTCGCTGGCACATATCTGATATTTCCAATCAGTTCATTTGATTTACTACCTGTGGCAAGTCTTGACATTCCCTGTATTGTTCTTTTTTGGTATTTTTTACGTTCTTCTTTACTAAGCCCTGTTGGGAAATCTACAACGACAGGTTTTACTGTAATTCTTAAATCGTCGCCCCACTCACGAAGTGTGTCCATGATCCCATATTTTTTGACTCTTTCGGACACAATGGAATCAAGCCCTTCGCCTCTCGCTACATCAACCGCTCTTTCGCGCAGACTTTTTTCATGCAATGCGACTTCTTCATTTTCAGCACCTTGAATTTTGAAAAAGAATCCACCATTATGCGGGTTCATCGTATTGCCTGCAATAAATGCATCGTGTGTAATAAAGTGCAAGGGTACGTTTATTCTTTCAATGTCCATTCCACCGAAGAATTGTTCACCTTTTGTAAGAGGCAAAACAACCCCTAATAGTGGGTTCAAAGATGAGCCCAACACCTCATAAAAATCCTCACCGCCGTCAGAACCATACTCAAAAAACATGCGGAACCATTTTAAATTGTCTTCAAAAGGCAACGAAGGAAACAAAGTTATCAATTTTGAATATTGATCCAAACTTGGAATGGCGGCATTTCCTTTCTTTTTTCCAAATAGTTTAGTCATCCAAGACACAGGTATTCGACCCTGCAAATAATCAGCTAATGCTGAATCTGGTTCTAAAAGCTCAAATGCTTCGTTCATAAGGTCACGTCTCAAACGCATCCAACCCAATACTCTGTCAGGGTTTTCCATTAGAATTTGAGTCATCCAGGCCCAAGAACGTCGCATGTAACTGTAAAAAAGAAATGTATTTCTCATCAGTCCACGTTCAAAGTCAGTCAATTGTCCATAGTCCAACATTGAGTCTCTAACGATTTTTGCAGCATCAAATGGTCGATGACCACTTTCTAACAAATCAAAATACATTGAATATCTGTAGTATTTATCCATGCTTTCAGCATACTCAATCATCATCTGTTGATATCGCTCACCACCGAACCACGACCAAAGTTTTTCAATGTCAGACTCATGATGTGTTCGGAGGTCTGCTAAAAACTCAGAACCAGTTTCAGCCTTTAAATACGAACTACCAATTCCATATTCAATGGCTTGACGCATAAGGTCATCGGCAAAGTATATTTTCCCTTCTGGGGTAATAACTGGCGGGAACCGAAACTTTTCATCAGGTGCTCTCATGATAATTTTCTCAGGACTCCCGTAATATTTCCCGGCAATAGTTCCGGTCAACCCACCCGCTAATACTCCAAGGCCAGCGGCAACAGGCCCACCAGCTACAACCATACCAGTCACGCCTCCAGCTAATGCGCCCATAATTCCAGATGTAGGCAAACCATTTTTACCCAAAAAGCCGGCTCCATAACCAGCTAAAACCCATGCTGGTATGGTAGCAGCAGTTCCAATACCGAGAGCTGTTACTGCGCCACCAGCGGCTAATCCAGCACCACTAAATTTCAAAGCAGAAATTGACTTGTAGTAATCTTTTATGCTCACGCCATCAAAACCAAATCTTTGGATGCTACGCATAAAGTTTGCTTCCATAAAAATTGCGCCCATGACTTGTTTAGGACGATTATGAGCACTTGCACCACCTGGCACTCTGCTGGCATACCTCGAACGTAACGCTGGGATTTTTTTAATAGCCGCTGCCAATGCGCTATAACTTGCACCAACAGCTATTTGACCGACTGGCACACCAATCGCCGCACCTAATGTCATTGATGCCAAACTCTCTCCAGCCAAGGTTCCAACTACACCCCCCATCACGGCACCATAGTTCATAGCGTTTGCAACTTTCATCATGTGCGTTTGTTGAATGTTTCCGACAGCGTTTGCATTAAAGTAAGGCATGCCAAATTTACCGACTGTGACCATGACCTTTATATTATTTGTGATATTGCCGTAGTTCATAAACATGTTGATAAGACCCTCAGTAAACATCATCGCTTGGGGTCTTCCAATTTTAGAATTCAACTCTTGTAAAAAGATTTTGGTTTGCTCATATGATTTGAGTTTTTCTTTGTTTTCTTCATACGGCAAACCTAATTTTTCGGCTGTTTCTTTGCCTTGAGCCTTAACTCTTTCTTGTTGCATTTCTTGTTCAGCATATTCTCTTGATACTTGCGCTGCCGCCATCTCTTGTTGTTCTCGATCAAGTTGCAATCTGTGAGCTGCCTCTGTTTCTGCAAAAGTTGAATCGAGTTCTTTCAAATAATGAATTCTACCTCGGTCATGAATTATTTGTTCGACCTTGTTGAGCATAGCAGTATGCAGCTTTTCTTCATTTCTCATCAGACCTTTAGCTGCAAGCGCATTTCCAAATTGACGATGATGATATTCTGCGGCACTAACCAACAACAATGCCGCTGCAAAAGACATTATGGGAGTTATCACCGACCCTGCTGCCAAACCAGTCAAACCAATCGAGCCTAAAGCACCAGTACCCAAAAGGCTTGCTGCAATAGTACCTAATTGAGAGGTTTGATAAGCTTTTGCATCTTCTCCGATTATTGCTTTCAGGCGTTTTTGTTGTCTTCTGGCCACTAAAGCAGCGTACCTGCGGTCGAGTTTTTTATCTGCTCTAATTACAGATGCCAATTCAGACCAATCTTCAATCACCTCACCATTTGGATCTACTCGTTTTTTTAAATATCGACTTTTGGTTTCTTCCCATTTATTTCTAAGCTGTTGCATGACTTCAATTGATTCATCATCCAAACTAACGTTAGACAGGTTTTCAGCTCGTACTCTGTCAAGCTGTCTTTTAATCCTAAAATGTTCAGATGGTCCCGCTTTACCAATTTGTTTTCCGATGCCTAAAGCTTGATCTTCAATGTCCATGAGATGTTCAATAATTTTACCAGGCAGCATGTATCTGCTACCGTCAGCCGCCAAATAGATTTGGAAATTATCTGTCTTTCCAACTGGCCTTGCGCTCATCCCAAGTTCATTCACGATTGACTCTGCTGCTGATTGTGCAGCCCTCACCAAATCAGGCTCAAAAGCGTCATAAGAAGTTGCTTCATTAACCAATTGTGTTTTTACTGGTTTCCGGATCAACTGCCCTCTTTCCGCACCTAAAGTTCGTTCACTGATGGGGATTGCTTGCATGTTCATCAGCTTATTGATTTGATCTGTGACCGCTTTATCAAAAGCATCTTTTGAACTTATTGGCCTCACGCCTTGGATAGCGTGTTTTTTGTAAAGAGTGTCGATGTCGATATTGCCGCTCAACTGAGCAAGTTCTGTAGCAAATTTATTTTTGTGATCATGGTGCGACAAGGCAACTAAAATATCAGCCAGAATATATTCTGGATTTGTTGTGTATCGCCCGAACTTTTTACGAGTCGCCGGATCTGCGCCTAAAACATCATAAAGAGTCAACAGTGATTTTGATCGGTCAGCACCCGTTGGTCCACCATCAGTCAACAAAAGATTCAATGTGTAAAGGGCTTGGCGTTTTTGATTTACGCTGTATTCTGATTCTAATGGCAAAAGTAAAGCATCATCTTCAGCACCAAGTTCTTTTAAAAGCTTGTTTATTGACCCACGAAAATCTGCTGGTGCGGCTCTGTAATCACCAAATCCCTTATCTCGCAGGAACTCAATCATAGATTCGGTGGTGATTTCTTTTCCGGTTCTTTCAATAAAATGATGGTCAACTGGCGAACCATTAGCCACTTTGTTGGGGTCTGTTACAAACGTATCGAAAGCAGTATCCATGTTGTACATGGACGGCCCAAACCGCCCTTCATAGAATAAAGTGTACGCTAATCGCCGGGTTCTCATTTGCTCCAAGTATGGCATGTCCGGATTAAATTCTAAAGCACTTCTCCCAATAGTTGACTTCAGAATTACATCGCCAATTAAGTTCACCTGGTTGATTTTTTGTTGGGTTAAAATTTGTAACTCAGTAACAGAATTTACATACAAAATTTGAGATGATACATCCAGTGTTTGATATGGGCCAAGTTCTCTTAACTGGCTCAAAGACTCAATCACTCCAGCCTGCCTTTGATCCATACGTCCATCGCTCATGAAAATGCTTTGCACAGCATTCAAAAAGCCCTCGTCGGTTACTTCTTCAAATTGCATTGGATTTGCTCTTGTCAAATCATCAGCAACCTCATTCATTCGATGTCGTATTTCATACAGTTTTGGCAAAAGTTCTGGTCTGACCGCTGGAACTAATGTCGTTGAAAATTTGAGCATAATTTCGATGAAATGATCATATGTTGCATCGGGGTTGCTTTGATAAAATTCATTGATTTTATCCAACATATCTTTAGATAAATTGTTACCAACTTTTTCGTATCGTTTTAAAAACTCAGCCCATTTTGGAGGTAAATCTTTGTATTTATTAAATACCTTAAACAATGCACTAAACAATGCTGCTGGTTGCCCTACAACTGGTGTCATGTCGGACAGTTCTTTAAATATTTTGCTGAAAGACTTAAACGCTCCTTCAATCATTGATGCTGGTGCAGCTTCTAATTTTGCATTCCGATACGAACCAATTGGAGCAGCAGTGTCCATAAAGGCATCAGTTAAACCGTTGAACTCAGCTTGAGTCACAGCATATTTTTCACCAACCTTCCTTATTGATTTGAACTCGTCCCAAGGCATCAACAATGCACCTGGAACTTGATCTCCCATGGGGAAGCCTGCAATCATATTTGCATTGCGTAAGACCCGTTTTGCTTCATTTGCTTCGATGTAATGTACTTTGACCAAATCAGTTGGTGTCAATTGTTTTATTGTCGCTAACTCAGATGGGTATAATCGATACTTTTTTGTTTCAACACCATCTACAATTTGTGTGACTGCGCGACGTTCTTTTAATATTTCTGGCCGAGAAAAGATTTTGGCAAATCTCGGTTGTTTAAAAATATCAAGTTCAACTACTTTTTGAACTAAATTATCAATCTGTGTTTCATCAAATAAAATTTCTTTACCTGATTTTATTGATGGTATGTCTTCATCTTTTATACCAATCCAATTTTGCCAAATTTGTTTATCGTAAATTTGTACATCTTTCCAAGCTTCGCTCATGCTTACATCGAGCAATGAATCCATAAAAACTCGACATTCTTTTTTAATTTCAGTTGCTCTGCTGGTGCTCACTGTTGTTCTGGCTGTCAACGGAACGTATTTTCCTGACCTTAAATTTGCGAAAGAAGGTTGTTCTTTTAGTTGTTGCAATGTGTCAATGACCCAGGCTCTACGATAAAGTTCAAGGGTTGTAATTTCAGTTCCATCTTGTATCAAAGAGCCTGTAATCCTATGTATGCCATTTTCATCAAGTTCTAATTTTGCATTGTATGGATCAAACAGAGGACTATTTAAATCTCGTAAAAATTCTTTGGCGTTGTATTTACCTTTCAACACTGCTTCTTTTGATGCCTGCATCGTAGCTGAACGCCGATTATCGAGATTAGACGGCGTGCTCATAATCGTTTCTTTTGGCATGAAAGTCTCATCAGCTCTTACGGTTGCTGTGGCTGTTTCAGCGGCTCTTAATTCTGGTTGGAATATAGCAGACCAGGAATCCAAAGACTCTGGCATCATTTTTATTGGCACCGTTTCAGAAAATTGCGCGTGCCGCATTCTCAGCCAAACCTTGTCAAGAAACATTGCTGCTTCTTTCATCATCAACGCATAATGCCCATTTGGAGGCACATCGTCAGTTGTTAGATGCTTTGAAAGAGCTTTTACAAAATCATTCTTACCACGGTCAGTCATTTTCCCATGTTCTGAACTGTAGTAATCAGACGCAATTTTACGAGACAAAGGTGGCAATAATTTTTCAATTATTGTTTGATTTGCCTGTAAAAAATCCAATGGGGTCGCATCTGGGTCCATGACAACTGTAAACCCATCATTGTATTCATCGATTATGCCCATGACTCTTGGGTCAACATCAACACTTGGATCGTAGTTTGGCACTTCTTTTGTTGTTGGAAGATACCTTTCTGTCATTGCCCTGGCTTCATCAAATTTAAACTCAGACATAACGTTGGTGTTGAATTCTATTTCGCTTTCATTCAACTTGAAGGCTTCCATATCGTTACGCTTTAAACCGCTTGGAAGCCCAGCCCCTTTCATGACTTGTTGATTCCCGGTTTCCAACGCAGAACTATGCAAATCAACCAACGGAGAATATTCCGCATAATCTCTGGCGGCGTACTCATACGACAATATTGGTAGCAGTTCTGTGCGCTGATATGCTGCATGGTATTTGAATGGAATTTCAACATCACCAGCTTGCTTTTTCCATTCAGAAACTTTCAAAGTTTTTTGTCGCTGGAAAACATGTTTATGAATTTGAGTGGCTGTTAAATTATCAAGTCCCAGATATGCACCAAATAACAACAATTCATCTTGTCTTAGTTTAGGTGAGCCCTGGTACTTTAATGATTCAGATATGCGATCAATCAAACTGGACAGTTGTTTTTTCGATAGGTCTGGAACATCTGATATTTCTGGCATTAAACGCACAGCGACTTTTGAATCAATTGAAACATTTTCTTTAGAGTCGAGTTTAAAAATATGCGACCCGGTATACAATGCTTTTCTTACAGCTTGTTTAATTAAAATAGTTAGAGTTTGGTCTTTAGAAACACCATACAGTTCAGAGCCTTTAGACTTCAAGATGTCGTTAGAAAACTTGTTGACCTTTGTTGAACTAACTTTGTGGGCTTTTTGCAAGTCTTCTATTGATATGTTTTTGTTTTCGGCATCAATGATTCTTTTTTGTAGATGATTAAGCATTGTATCAATACCAAACCCATCAACAAGAGTTTCAAGATCCAGATGCGTCAAGCCTGTATCAATTCGATTTATTGCTGGTTCGGTGAAGTATACGTGTTCTGAGTCTGAGTCACCCCTTCCGATTCTTCCAAGGGTGGCGCTTGTTTCATAAATTCTTGACAGCTTGAAACCATCCCTTGTCGGTATGGAAGCCCCAGCAATTCTACGTTGAATTCTTCGTTGTTCACGAATTCGTTGGAGTGAATCAGATTGTAAAGATTCAACGACTCTGTTGGTTGATCTTGTGGTGACTGTGTATCCATTTCCTTTGAGGATTCGTTCGTAGGCATTCAAGGTCTCCAGGTTGTAAGCGTGTTTGATTAAATCATTGACAATTTCTTCATTGCCATAAAAATCCATCATTTCTCTTCGGACTGGTTGCATATGTTCCAAGTCTTCAGGTGTCATATTGTGGACAGTAATTTCTTCTGCAATGTCTTGTATGGTCTTACTTATGTTCGCAGCAACAGGACGTTTTGTTATTTTTAACTCATATTCGCCCAAAGGCGTGTCTAACATCACTTTGTCTTTTGTTGGGTCCATTAGCAAGGCAGCTACACTCCCAGAACTAATCGGCTCAGGCAGTGCGCTGTGGTGATACATCATCTTTGAATCGCGAGTTCCGCGTGGAACAAACTCACCACTGTGGATAACGGTTCTTGATGGTTTTTGAGTAACGCTCAACTTCATGTCATTAGTCAATGGCATTGTGTAAAGAGCGTCGTACACTTTTCCATTTTCCATGATGTTGTAAATATTTAAATCATGCGCCAGTAATTTGTATTTTGATGTCAGAACAAAGTTCATCAGATTGATATCTGGGTTGGCTTTTACGTCCGACTTCAAATCTTGTATTAACTTTCGTGAATTTACGCTCAACAAAGAAAATAGCGTTGGATTAACAAGGTTAGTTGCGGTTTCATCCATTTCTACTTTCAATATTTCTACCAAAGTTGGATCAAATCGGTCTTCAATGTTTCTTTTGTGAGTGGTTTCAACCCAGTCTAATTCAAGAGAAACGTCAGGTAGGCCATCAATACCAGCTTTTGTTGCTGCGCCTTTTGGCACTGGGTTGCCCCAACTTTTTCTAATTTCATCAAATGCCGAAACAACGTTGAAATTAGTAGTGCCAACGTCAGTTTTCGGAACCCTGTATGCAATTGCATCATAACCTTGAGCAGCGGCTTCTCTGGCAATTCTGGAGACCACCGATAAAACTAATTCTTTATTTTGAAAACGATAAGAATCAGCCTCAAGTTTTGTTCCCAACCCATTGATTATTAAAGTCTTTTTACCAGACAAAGTTGCAAATCGATTTGTCCTAACATTTGATTTTGGTTCCCCATCTTCCAAAAGCATTGTCAATCTTATATGAGGTTCGTTATCAACAACTGCATCCCCAGCTTTTGCATCTTTAACTTTTACCAACATCTCAACTTTGCGACCTTCTGTTCCAGGGACTGCGTGCCAAAGTTTATCAACAGAACCTCCAGGTCTGCCGCTTTTTAACAAGATTTGAGCCTTTTCAAGTTCAGTGTCTAAAGCTTTATATTTTGCAACCATTGCTTCAGCTTGGTTTTTTGCGGCAAGTTTTTTGTCACTCAATTCAGCTACTGGAACATCTGTTATTTTTTTCTGGATGTTTGTAATCTTGCCTTTAAGGTCTTGTCGTTTCTGACTGATATCTCTTTGAGTCAATCCAAAATAATTTTTATCAGTCCTAATAATGTGAGCTCGCCCTGAAGTCTGAACCAATGATTCATCCGTTAAATTACCCGCGAGCCATTTTTCCATGACTTTGACTTTAGAGCGCATTGCAACAGGTATTTTGTTGTAGTTTATTTGACCGTCTAATTCAAAAGCAAGTTTTATAGCGTCATAAACGCTGGCTACATCATCATCGAACATGAACCGGGCCAATCCTGTTCTTGTTTCATTGGCATCATAATTTTCAACGAAAGTTTTGATTTGATTTTCAGTTGTCCCAAAATGGATAAATGAGTATGCGCCAGTTTCCTTGTTGACAAGGTTTGTTCGCTTGTCGAGCGGAAATCCAACAACTTCTTGGAGTACTTGGTGTATTGCTCCACCAAACGCCGCATCTTTTTCATGGCGATATGCAATGCCGCTGTATTTGCCATCGATGACAGCCTTGATGAATTCCATGACCATTCTGCGAGGCTCGCCTGCATAATCATCGAATATCGTGTTTTGAAATTGTGCCGCCATCAGTTTGGCTTTAGTTATGTCTGAATCAGATATTTTGCCGATGTAACCGGAAGAAAGGACATCATAGTACCCGTCTTTAAACAAGTTTTTCTTTATCGTATCTATTTGTCGGTCATAGGAGTCTATAACTAAAGAAAGGTCTGCTATTTGACGTTCGGCTTGCTCTGTTCCTTCTTCTTTCAGGTCTTTTTTACTTGCAATGGATCGTTCTCTCTCTTCTTTCAAGCGCAAATATTTAGATTGCAATTCAAACGCACGACCCGGTGTATTTTTGCTAAACCCTACAGGTTTGTTTTCGTAGATGATATCTTCAATGACCAGAACATTGTCGGTGATTTGGTCGGCTCTCTTTGCTTTTGTTGGCGCTACTTGAATAATGATTGAGTTGCCATCCGCATCAATTGCCGTATACGCCATGGCGTTTTCACCATTTGCAAATTCAATGCGCTGCAAACCAAACTCAGAAGTAATGTCATCTCGGCCTGAGATGTCTTCGTTCAACCTTTTAAGCTGCTCTTCGGCCTGTTCAATCTTAACATTTAACTTTTCCAGCTCTCTTTGCTGAAACTTGTCCTTTTCAAACGTCACTTGGGTTCGCATGGCGTTTCGGTCACGAATAATCTTATCTCTGGCAAGCTTTTGCGCGTTTTCAAACTGTAAACTGTTACCTTTTAATTTGATTATTTTTTCTTCTGCAATGTCTGGATGTTGAATTCTTACCAATTCATTTGTTCTGGATTGGCGTTTTTGTTGCACCAAAGTGTGTCCTTCAGTGTAAACCAAATTTGACTGCAACTCTGAAGATAAGCTGATGACTAAATATTCTTGGTCTGGGAGTGTTTTTTCAGACACCCAGGTTGTTCCTTCTTTTAGCCCAACAATTAAATCCTCACCTTGGGACAATGGAAGTTGTTTAAACCTTTTCACGTTTGAGCGTAGTTTTTCGTCTTTTGTTGGGTCAACATCTTTAAAGTAGTCTTCCAAGAAATCATTTAAAGCATTGTCCAATGACTTGATTATTTCTGGATTGCCATCAATTGTTTTATTGTTTTCAAGGCTTTTTAAATCTCTTCTCAACGCCTTTGTTTCGCGAGCCAAACTCATATATTTTTCAAACTGCGTTGGGTCGGTCACCCCTTTAATTACTTTATCGTACTTCAATTTTGCGGCAGCAATTTTCTTCAATACAGATTGCGCTTTCTTTTTATTGATTTTGGGATGCGTTTCAAAAGCATCTCGGGCTTCAGATATACTTGTTCTTTCTTGAGATATTTGTGTGATGTCTTCATTTAGCTTCTTTAAGCTTTTTTCAGCTTTTTCAAGTTCAGAAGTTTTTGTGAGTTCTAATTTTTCAAGACGTTTTATTTCAGCATTGAGTTCCTTCTTGGCTTCACCTTTTGGAGCTTTTGCTTTTCGTTCTAAACGTTGTGTGCTCGCTTCTTCAATTGTTTCATCAAGTTCTAATTTGATTTTATTGATATTTACTTGAGTTTCATCAATCGTTTTACTTTTTTCTGTCAGTTGTTTTTGAAGTGACGATAACTCTTTTTCCCAAGGAAGGGCTTCCCAAGCTGCTTCAGCTTTAAATATCTCGGTTTCAAGTTTGTTTATTTCAAGCGGGTCTGCTGTTCCGGTTGTGTTTTTCTTGGTTGCTTCAAACTCTTCAATTTGAAGTTCATTCCTCTCAATCTTTTTCTGCAATAAAGCAATACGTCTTTCTGCACCCAGCTTTACACCGTTTCCAAAAAGCTGATTGAATACTCCTTGATCCCCAATAGGTATATAGATTTTGTCTTTGCCTGTTCTTGCAAAGTATTGAATGGCTTGAATGATAGCTAACTTACGTTGATGATAGTCTTTTGCCGCCAGACCTTTTTCGGTGTACATCGTGAAGTAGTCACGCATGAGCATCCAGGTTCCAGACAAGGAATCAATGACAACGTTTGCTTCGTCTTCAACAAATCGAACGAACGACTCTCTGGCTACATTCCCTGTTTTGGGGTCATCAACAGGATTGCTTTGATCATATATTCTTATTTCTTTTTGATTTTCTTCACGTCTTGCATCGAGTGAATTTTCATCTCTGATTCTTTCAGATATCTTGACGTTTTTACCTTTAACTTCAAGTTCAGCTTCTCTGTTTATGATTTCAGCTTCAATTTTTTCGGCATCTGGGAATAGGTTGTTTGCTTTTTTACGATCCAATTCTTTGATTTTGCGCGTTAAAATCTCTCTGCTTTTGTTCAATCGCTCAACTCTGGGCTCCAGTTTTTTGATTCCACGTTTTTCTTTCTTCGCTGCTTCAGTCCATATTTGAGCAATTTGGAGTTTTTGACCCGGTGTTTTTCCAGAATCTCGCTTGAAGAATTCTTTGTAACGTTTAATTTTTTCGTCCAAAGTTGGAAGCGCATTGATTTCATCCAGTTCTTCTTTTGGAATACCTTTCAACTGCTCTTCCCACGGCAGTGCTGCATACTCTTCTTTGAGCTTTTTAAGTTCAGCAGCTTTGGCTTTGGGGTCAGCTTCTTTTAGCTTGAGGCGATCATTATTTATTTGGACAATTGTGCGTCTTTTTTTGAATTTAGTGGGATAATCACTTTCCCACAATAATTTAATAAAACTGACCCCTTCTTTATCAGCTTTTTCTTGAATCTTTGCGTTGTGCTTTTCCCATGCAACCTTATCAATGGGGTCTTGTATTCTCTCATTTTCAATATCAAATGTGTATCCCCGTCGAAGTGAATTTATTGATCTGGCTTCTGACCTTGTCAACGCATGGCCGCGTTTTGCCTTGACAATTATTTTGCGTTGTTCTTTGAGTTTTTTGAGTTCATTTTCAACTGTTTTTGTTTTTTGTTTGTTCTTTTTACGTTCTTTTAATTCAGCAGTTTTTTCTCTGATAAAAACATCAAAGACACCAGGCCCATCTTTGACATCCACAGCAAGATGATGCCATCTATAAGCGTCACGAAGTTCTTGATTCAAGGTAGTAATTCTTTTTTTAGTTGCAGCCTTGTCTGTCATTTTTTCAGTTTCTTCAATTTTCCTTGCAAGGGCTTTGGACCCTTTCACCAAATCAGTCGGTTTTCTGGTTTCAATTTCTGTGGTTTTTTCATTCCATCTTTTTAGTTCTTTAGCGGCCTCTTTTGGACCCTCACGTTTAAAGCGCTCTACTTCTTCAGCCTTAACTTGCAGCTCATCATCAATGGCTTCAAGTTTGGTTTTCTGCTCATCAATTGTCGCAGCCCAATCCAACTCATCATATTGCTTTTGAAGTTCTGTTAAATTTCTTCTCTCAGTTGCCAAGTCATTGTCAATGGGTAAATCAGCTTCTTTCTGCCAAATCTTTCTTGATATAAGTGGATATTTTCTTGAAGCGTATTGTTTATTCCGAACAACATCATCTTTTCGACCAACAACTGTCAAAAGCTTTGACTGAGCCAAAATGCCATTTGCAACAGGTTCACTTATCTCAACAGCGTCTATTCCTTTGAGATGTTTCTCTAAGTGAGTGTCAACTGGGTTTCCTTCAACTTCCTTACTCGTATTTTTCAAATCTGTGAAAGTTGCATTATTGTAGTATTCTTTTTTGGATGGACCGGTAAGAATGTCTCCCAAAGCTTGGCTTAGTTCGGTTGCTTTTACTTTTTGGTCCTTCTTTTCAAAATCTGATACCAATGTTGTCCAGGCGTCCATCATAGATGTTGCATAAACCTGTTCAGGCTTTACAGCTTGACCTAAAGATTCAAATTTGAAATCAAGTAAATCAAAGAATAGCGTTGGGTTTTCTGGAAACAACATCTCTGCCATCGCGACCATTACAGCTTTATTTATCTCTGAATCAATAGTGGTCATTTTTTTATTGTTGACCTGATGTCTGAATCTGTTTTCAAGCTGTTTCCATCTGTGGTGTTTTTTAATTCTTGATGGAACCTCGCCTTCTTCAGTAAGTATTTTTTGAGTTTCTAATGCAATTCGATGAAAAGCATCTGACTGAGCTCTTTTTAATGATGGTCTAACTTTGGTAGCAAAATCAATTCCGACCGTTCCCAACATGTATGCCAATCGTCTGTCTTTATCTTTTCGGTCACGGATGTATATTTCTCTTGCCTTACCCCTTAATTTTCGTTTATTTGCTGCAACATCATAATCGTAGTCCATCACTTCTGTGAAAAGTCGATGAGACTCTCTTTCAATGTTGAATGCTAAAATGTCATAAGCGGTGACTACTTTTTTGTGATCACTCAAATCAGAAAAATGACCACGCATTCTTTTTCTAAAATCTTCTGTACGCATGTTTGAAACAAATTGATGCCATTCTCCAGTCATAAATCCAGATGCAATAGCATCTGTTGCTTCGGCACCAGCTTTTAACTTTTCACCAAAAGGCAGTATTTTTACAATTTTAGGTTTTGACACGACTGAGTTGACAATTTTAGCTATACCAGCAACAGGGGCTCCCATAACGATGCCTGTAAGATGCATTTGACCTGTGTCGTACATAGCGGTATTGAATGCAATTTTTGCTGCTCCTGAAAAACCTATTTCTTGATAAAGCTCTGGTGAAATAAATCTATGTTTATTCATCAAAATGTCTTGTTCTTCTTTCAGCTTATTGATTTGTAAATAGTCTCCATCTGTCAAAACATCTTTATCTGTAATTTCTTTTATGCTTTTACCAAGGTTCTTTATTCTCAACTGCCTGCCCAGAGGGCTCAATGTCGCCGTTGTAAGCCCAACGCCCAAGCCTACTGCTAAACTATCTGCCAATATGCTGGCACCTACGCCCCATTTTAACCCTGTTAAGGTATTACCTATGGCGTAGGTTCTGTAATTCTGCCCAGTGAGACCTTCTAAGGTTTTAATGGCGGTGGTTGACCTTCGTGCTATTCGACCAACCGGACCAAGTAGGGTTCCTTCCCAAGGTGCAAGCCAATCAGCCCCCCCAGTCGGAAACTTCATCATCTGTCGGATTCTGCTGCCTGGTTTGTATCCTTTATATCCTAAATAAGCGTCTACATCACCCATTAGCCCAGGATCTCCTGTAGCCAATCGTGCAATAATACGATTTGTCCAACTGGGTGCATCAATGTCGTTATACCAGTAATATGGTGTTTTTGCCGTCTCCATCAATATTCGTGGCGATATGGCTGCACCAATTGACATTGCATATCCGAAGTTTGTAATTTCTCTGGTAATTTTGCCACTGTCTGGGTCATATATTGGTCTGAACATCCAATTTTCAAGCGTATGATTCACCTTTCCGGCACCACCAGACATTGCCTCGTATTGCATTTTTGCCATACTTCGTATGTCAGATGGGCTTAAAACAACCTGAAAGTTTTCTAACAGTTGAGGGTAAGTTAGATTGATCCAATCCTTGACTTCGACATCAGCTCCAAACTTCGGGTCATTGGGTAAATACTGAATTGATGCCCTAACTTTTTCTTTCAAAACAATTGGAAACTCGCTCATCGGTAAAGTACGCAATGGGCTTTCTTTACCAAAAACATGTTCTTTGTTTTCTGGGTCCATCGAAGCCAAATAATTTAAATCAGCCGCAAATCCCTGATGTTGATCTTCAACAAGAGACCCCAATCTTACTGCCAGTTCGTGATTCGCATTTACCTGTAATTCAAAGTCACTACGCAGTTCATCGGGGTCTACATTAAGATGTCCAAGTTCATTGTAGATTGGAGTTTTCTTAATTGTTTCAACAGTTTGAACTGTTTTGACAAGTTCGTCATCGCTCATTCCACTGGCTTTTGAGTCAATTAATTCGCCAACGTATAAAAACTTTTTTATGTCATCGGGCAAAACGTTTTCATACACTGAGCCCATTCCTCTCAGTGACCATGCGCCAATGTCCTTGAACATCTCTCTCGCTTGAAACCCAAGACCCCAGAAGTCATCCGATCTTTGTGGACCAAACGCACCTGGGGCTGACATGAAGGAAAGTGCGCCGGGGTCATTCATGAAATATGCGCCCAAGAAAAGAAGTCCTGGTCGGCTTGTTGCCGCTTTACCGGCAAGTTGTGTCGTTGTAATTGCTGATCTAAACGGCTTTGAAGCCAATCGAGCAGGGCTTAAAATAAATCTTTTTCGCCCACCAACTCTGGAACTTGCAAGAAACTTGCCTTCTGCTCCACGAAGTTTCGGAATAACTTTCCATGGACCCCAGCCACCTTGCTTAAACACACCCCATGTCTTGAACATTTCTGCTCTTTTTACGCCTGGTATTTTGCTGCCCAGTTGTCGGAAAAGCGTAGGCCCTCTCATAGCCGATGGCAGCATTTTAAAAGTATGCCGAACCAAATATGGTGTACCTAAAAGAGCAATGTCAGAACCATATCTTATTGCCTTTGCTTTTGCTCCAATTGCCGGTGCTCTCGGCGCTACCTTTACTGGCCCACCAGCCATAAGCATCATTGGTGTCAATATTGGAAAGGTCGAGGCTAATGGCTGTTCCCTTGCTTCTGGTGCAACTCCGACTCCCTTGTCTTCTTGACTTGCTAAATAAACCAATGCATTCACATCGATATTCATTTTGTCTTCAAGGAAATTAAATTCATCCATGAGTTCTGGAGCAATTTCTGCAACATCAGCACCAGTCAAGCTGTCTTCTGTGTGCTCACCAAGCGCTTCTTCACCCAAGTGTTCTTGAAGAATCATGTAACGAAACGACTTAAAGCTTTCTCTCAAGTTTTTTGCTTGAGTACGATAAGAATATGCTCTGTTCTTTTCACCAAACTTGCCGCCTACCAGCTCAGAAAACTGTGGGTCATCCATAAGGGCATCAATAGCGGGTGCATATGCAGCTTTTATCGGGTTCTGTCTTTTAAGATTTTCGTAATCAAATTTATCTTGTGTGTTACCCACTTCTTTTTCAGCAGCTTGAGTTCTTGCAGCCACTATAAATTGCAACCACCTTGCTGCTCTTCGCTCAAGAACTGGTATCATCTCTTCTGTGATTTCAGATTCTTGTTGTTGCCAAATATCCAACTTTTTCTTTGTTTCTTTTTCCAACGATTTTAATCGGTTGGTTATTTTATTTCGTTCAAAATATGATATTTGCATCCATTTTTGATTTGGTGACGGTTTCGTCTGGCCTTCTTTGACCTCAAAATACTTATCAAATAAGTCTTGATACTCATTCGACATGTCTGAAATTTCTTCTGGCAAAGACCTTTCAATATCTTCTTTCGGAACGTCTTCTTCTACTGCCTTAGACTGATCAACTTGAAGTGTTTCTTTTGATTCAATTGGCAATGCACTTTCAGCTTCTTCTCGTTCTATGCCTTTTTTTACAAGCGCATTTATTAAAGGTTGCGCTTTAAAATAATCATCTGGCCTGGAGCCTTCTTTATCAGCCAAGCCACCACTGAACATTTCCGTAAATGGTGACGTTAGGTCTGCTGGAGAATCTTGTGAAGTGTAAGGTGATGACCGCAGTATTTGTTTTAAAGTGAGTCGAGTTCCCGCCGGGATAATATCAGTTATCTTTGCTTTCGTTGCCAATTGTGGGAATGATTCAAGCTTACCAAATCTTGCTGCTCCTGTTCTTCTTCTTTGAATTTGTTCTTTTATTGATGCCTGTTGTGATTTTTCTCTTTGTTTTACTTGCTCTCTGGACATCTTTATGTTGCCACGCAAATCAAAAAGTTGAGGCTTGTTGTATTCTGGCGCAAATTCATAGTCCGTTGGCTTGAAATCAGGTACATTTTCAAGCTTTGGCATCAGGTTGTCGTAGTCAGTCGCCTTACTCAGAATGTCTTCAAATCGAGCGCCACCAGCTAAATTTATAGCAGCATCAGTCGGTCCGTATTTCGCGTATGCAGCACTTAATTTTGGAAAAATTACTCGAAGTTGTGATATTGCCTCATCTTTTGCAGCTCTCGCACCTACCTCTCTGGTTGTGAAGATATTGGGGTCATTCAATTGTTTTTGAATTCCAGCAGGCAAATCTTCAATTCGCAATCTATTTGTAGATTTGTACTCATCGATAACATCAATGATTTCTTCAAAGTCAACCCCTCCAACTGGCGATGTCGATTTAGGACTTTCCAAAAGATTTCTTAAATTTGCTAATGCCAAGACCCTTTTTTTAGCGTCAATGCCTTGCGCTTCCTTGGTCATACGTTGCATTGCAAGGCGATGCCCAGTATCGACAGTGTAATCCATCTTAGTGTAGAGTTTAATGGCCTCTTGAAGTGCAAGGAGTTTTGCATTTTCAATCATCACTTCTTTTTCAGCATTACGAATATCAGCAATGGCCTCTTCATTTAAAGCTCTTTTATCTCCATAGATGTCGAGCAACCTAATTGACTTTTCGTCTCTATCTTCCAAGACTTCTTTTAGTTTGCCCAACAAATGGCCAACTCTTTTGCTGTGCTGCGGTGGAACATATTTAGCTAAATCTTCAGCACGACCACTTCCCATCAATTCATCTAATTTTTCTAAGGCCATCGAGCCTTTTTCAATGAATCCTTTTGAAACTGCTGCATCCAACAATTGTGCAAAATCCCAATATGTCTCGTATTGCAAAACAGTTTTATCGCTGGACTCAAATTCTTTTTGATTTATCCCTAAGTCTTTCGCTTTTGAGCCGCCGATAGAAGCAGTCATCATATCATCATCAGACACGTTTTTATTCTTTCGGTCTTTAAGCAACATTTTTCTGTACATATCAGGAACAATTTTCCAGCTCATAAGGCCAAATGTTCCAAATGGTCTGCGTGTGTATTCCTTGATGAACGCTTGGCTCCAGGCACCGTTTTCTTCGTCTTCATAAAAGTTCTTAGACCACTGCGAAACATTATTCCTATTGATTGTCAGATCCTTACCTTCTGTCTTGACTTGCTTTATGTTTTCTGCATAAATTGACAGATATGTTTCCATAAACACTTGTTCTAAGTTTTTTTCCTTTTGCGCTTTTTGGGTGTCCGTCAAATTGATGCCAGCATATTGTTCCATTTCATCTTCAACAAACTTATTTTTCAATGGTTCAATATCAGAAATCCCCGGTATTATTGCTAAATCTGGATTCCTAAGCATTTCACTTGTGACTTCAAATGGTCTAAAAGCGTCTCTGGCAGTTGGGTCTTCCTTGAAGATTCTTTCCATTGATGAAAGGGCTCGATCCTGAGTTTCTTTAGATGCTTCGTTGAATCCTTTTGGTCGAGCAGCGGTGTATTCGTATTGCCATTTGTCTCCAACTTTTTTTACTGGCATTCTTGCTGCAAATGAGTCCTTGTTTAAAGTTGGATCTGTATCGAATGTAACAAGTCGTTGTTCATAGACTTGGCTCTCATTAATTCTTTTCATTGCTTCTTCAGCATTTGCGGATTGTTCAGCGTTCAACCCAACTTCAATCCCACCTTTACCGGCATCTTTTTTAGTCTTTGGTTTTGAAGTTACGACTGTTGGCTTTTCAACGAATAGTTTTGAATTAGGATAAACAGCTTCAATGTATGCTTCTTTATCAACCAAATCAGGCAACACAGCCATGTATTTTGATTCTTGACGAATTACGCTGAGACCCGCATCAGATATATTTCCGTACTCCATTTTAATGAACGACTCGACATCTCTTGGAGTCAAATCCATTATGGAGCCCTGATTATTTTTAAGCCAACGTTTTACATCATCGACATTTGCCGCTGCATCAGACATTCGTACTCCTTTATCAAGCTTAACTTAGCCGAAAAGGACCACTAACTCAATATGATTCTGCTTCACGAACGATGGATATGGTCATCACAGGAGCATGAGCATCTTCATGCATCATCAATTCTTCATCTAATTCTTCTCGTTTCATTCTCACCTTATCCCCTTTAATAGGCATCAGCTCTTGTTTTGAGCGAAGAGCAAAGGGCGGTTGTTTTGCTTTTGGTGGCTTAAAGACAATACCATCCGAATCAACCATTTGAATTTTACCATCAGCAAGATTGTCACCTTTATGGTAATGCTTCGGCTCATCTGTTTCTTTGTCATGGATTGTTGCACACAAACCCTTGGGGCCTTCATGCACGTCTTCGACGGTAAATCGATCCAACACATAAGCTTTATATGCATTGTCTTTTTTGCGTTCGCCTTCCATTTCCATCAATTTCTTGTCTGTCTTATACATGTTATTTTCCCAGTGAAGCAACTTGCCTGTTTAATCTTGTTAACACTTTCGTGAAGTAATCGTAATCCTTGTTGTCTGCCGTGATAATTTTAGGTGGTTGGTTGGCACCTTCTTTAAAAAACGGCTGCTCATCTTTCGTGACTCCGACCCACATTCCAGTATTAAGTTGGTATTCTCGGCCTGATTCCAACCCAGGAAAGTTCCTACTGGATTGTCCAGTTGGTGTGCCCATTGCGCGTTGCGATTTTTCTATAAACTTTTGAGAAAGTTCTTCTGCTCTTGATGGTTTTTTAAACGGAGTCTCCAACAAATAATTAGACTTGAAGCCTTTGAAAAACCTTTCCGGCCCTCTAATTGCGTCTTCGTACATTTTTTCTCTGCGAACTCGCAACCCTGTAAGTAAATCTTTTTGTTCTCTTAGAGACTTTTCAAGACCTTCGATGTTTGGATCTTCAGGTGTGTAGTTCAGTTTTTTCCATTGTCGATACAAAGCTGGACTAATCGCAAGGCTGGCATCAATTATAGATGCAAATCTTTTATCAAAGGGTGTCTTTTTTGACCCGGCGGTCCAGGTTCCTTTCACCATTCTTTCAACTTGATCGTATTGGGATTGAGCTTTTCTGAGAGTTTCTACACTTTCATAATGCTTTGTGCCGCCATCTTGGTCAGGGTATTGTTTAGCACCAGGTTCCAAAAATCCTAAAAATTTTGGATCGGCAGCAGCCATTGCTTTATATTTTGCTTTATCTTCTTCTTTAATTGTCTGTGGGGCTGTTTTTGCAAATTTGATTTTTGCAATATCAAGATTTCTTTTTCGTTCACTCAACAAAATCAAAGTAGGATAATTTGCTTGAATGTTGGCAAATCTTTTTTGTTGCGTGGCATAGTCTATCTCAGTGGCGTTTTGTCTGTATGCCTTGAAATCATCTGCACTTGATTTTGCTTTTTCTCTTAACGTGTCAGAACTGTCGTAGTAGCCTTCACCGCCTTCATCAACATATCCACTCATTGAGTCACGAAGAACATCGGCATCTTTAATTGTACTTTCACCAATTGATGATCTTAACAATTGATTGGCCCTTGCAAGTTTCTTATGAGACTCTGGTTTATCCTTGGGAAACCACGCCTGACCATTTTTTCCAGATTGAGAGCCAAATGCTCCCAGGGGGATTAGGTCCGTGGAGCCGGGATCAGTTTGTCGTTCTGATATGTCAGTCATCACGTTTTCCATGACGGTTGCTGTCATTATGCTCCGTGTAGCCTGATCAGCTTTTTTCCATTGATCTTCGCCCAATGCCCTGTCTACCAATGGCCCGATAACCTTGTCTGCAAGTTCCCCTTGATTCCATTTTTTGAAATCATTATCCAATTCTCCTACTTCTTCTTTCCCAGAAATATTTTCGCCCAGGGTGACAGCCGACATAAAATCATCAGTGAATGCATTTTTATTTTGACTCATACCGCTGTTTATACCAGATATGACTCCTTGTTGTTTTTGTTGATTTGCTGAAAACTTTGCTGGATCTGAGTTAGCAATAATCGTTTTGTTTAATTGATTTTCAAAATTTAATAAGTCTTTTGAACTTACGCCGCCCCGATAACCTGCTCGTCGCGATTTCCTTTTTAAGTCAAGTTTCATCACTTCAATGAGCAATTTAGTGCCTTCAACCTTGCTGGTTTTAGCCATGTCATTTCGGAGTTTTTCAAGTTCAATAATTCTATTGTTAGTTTGTTCAATATGAGCATCGAGGAATTCAGGAGAGGCTTTATCAAGAAATTTCCTCATCAAAAACAAATTCATCGATGACCGTTCTTGCATGAATCCATTCCAGAAACTGGCAAATACAGGTAACGAAGTATCTTGTGTCGGTGCAAAAAAAGGTTGAATGATTGCCATTTTATTTTAATCCTGTGAGTGATTTCATTGATTTTTGCGCTTGACTCAAGCCTAAATCTGCAAATCTTGGATCAGTGATTGGAGTTCCAGCCTTGATAAGCTCCATGGCTTGTTCATAGCTTTGTGTTTTCGCCCCGATCTTTACCATTTCCATCGCTTGTTTTAGAGCATCTTCTTTCGACCATCCAGCAGCTTGAAACTTTTCAGCCCATTTGATGGGGTCATATTCTCTCAATTGAGCCCCTGCTGCGGTTATTTTACCGTATTGACCTGCGAGTTGTGATGCTCCAGCGGTCAACCGCCCAAGAGCAGCATCTCTGCGCTGCTGCTCGTACTGATACAAAGACTCCAGTTCTCTTTGTTTTTGCATAGCCCTTGCGCCTTTTCTGGCCTGAACATCTTTTTCCAACCCTAAAGAAGCCCGGTATAGTTCTCTTTGAGCCCCTTCTCTCATTCGTTGTAATCTTGCAGCCGATGTTCTTGGTTGCATGGCTTGTGCTTTTTCTTGTTCCCGCAAAGTTGATTCACCAAGCCCACGGATTGCAGCCATTCCTTCTTTTCGTTCTTGTCTTTCAAGAGCACGATCTCTAAAGTCATCTGTTTCTTCAGCTTCAAGCTGATCAATTCTCTTTCGCGCATAAGTAGCTGCTGGTCCTAACGTTCCCATCAAGTAACGAAACGCTTCCGCTCCCATCAAGCCGCCGGTAATCGCCAGTTCTTTTGCACCTGGTTTGTCAAAAAAACCACCCTCACCTTTTGCGGTGCCTTTAGATTTTGGATCTGTCGGTTCAAACTCAGGTTGTTTAATGCTTTTTGGTGCTTGGGCAAAACTTAATTCTTCCGGCAAAGATGGTACATTGGATACGCCAGAAATGGGGTCTTGTTCAGCAGAAAGCTTTCGCGCCAAGGCCACTGCTGACTCTTCATTCCATTCGCCTGTTGGAGATACACCAAGTTGTTGTTGTATTGCTTTTGTTCCAGCTTTTGTTCTTGGCCCTGCTCGACCTACCCCTTTCGTTGGCATAAGTGCTTTTGATGGATCTTGTTGTATAACTCCAGCTTCTTTTGTTGTTCCTTTTAAATTTATGCCTTGACTGACCAGCATTTGTTGTAGTTTAGTTCGGCCTTCTTTAGTGTTAATGTCAAACTTAAATTGGGCGGGGTCTATCGGTGGTGCCGCTTGTTCTGTGTTTTTGTAGACTGCTTTTAAGGGCTCAGGAACAGAAGGAGAAACAGACGATTCCCACGATTCAGGCTGGTGCATCCACTTTTTAACTGCGGCTTCATATTTGGCTGCACCGGGTGCGTCGGTCGCAAATGCGCTTCTTTGTGGTCTTCCCGCTTTTTGTTGCAGGGCTATTACCCGTGCTGCTGCGTCAACTTCTGCTCGACTTGGCAACGAAAGAGCGCCCGACTGCTCTTTTAGCTTTTGGGTATACCCTAAAGTGCGGTCAGCAGCTTGAAGTTTCTCATCCTGTTTTTGGGCGTCATCTTTTTTCAGCGCCGCTTCTTGAGCATATTTAATTTCAGCGGCTGCAAGTTTATTATCTTCCTGTTGCTGCCGAAGAAGGTCGCCTTCTGATCTTAACGGTTTATCTTTATCCAATCCCGCTTGAAGTTTTTGATTAGCACGCTTCATCCCACCCGCTGGTCCACCACCAATATAATGGTCTTTTTGTTTTTCGGAAGGCAGTTTATCCATGTCTTGAACCGTCCATCCCAGCTTCTCAACGATTACTCTTGGATCTTTTGTTGGACCCTTTAGCGGCTTGAGTTTGTTGGAATCGTCAGTTTCAAGAAATTCTGTCTTTATAAAATTATAATCATCATTTGACCTGATTTCTTCGTAATCTAACGGTGATGGCATATCGAAAGTTTCAGCCAAATAAATCGACGCCAGCTCTTTTCGGAGTTCACCAAGGTCTTCTGGTTGTTCTCTGCCCTCAATATCAAGAATATCTACTTCGTAAAATCTGTTTGACGCTTCTGCATGCTTTTCTTTCAGCTCACCCTCTGACATCTGATTTACCGCTTCAATTACCTGCTTATTTAGCCCAGCAGTAACTGCTGCCGATTCGGCAGTATATTCCTTGGCGGCAGCTTTTATCCGGCTGTGTAAACCAGGGTTGTCTTTAGACTGTTTCAACAATCGATTGTATTCGGTGACATCTCCAGATGTATACGCATTGATAATTGATGAACTATATGTCTGCGGATCAACACTGAAAAACCATTCACCTTCAATCTTGACATCTGGATCACCTTCAACATTCAGATACTTACTTTTAGCCACGTCAGCTATGGAAACCAAAACAGGCTTTTGTTGAGGTGGCGGTTGCTGTGGCGGTTGCTGTGGCGGTGGTTCCGCAGATGGGCTTGGCGGTCTGGGTTTTCCGTATAATGTCTCAATGTTTGACTGTGTAAATGTACGGTCAGCATAGCTTTGAAGTGCAGCCTGTTGATCTTGTGGTAAAAACGACCGAACCGGTGCCGACTCAGGTTGAGCCATTGGTGGTATTCCTTGATTTCTCCTTTGAGCCTCCAACGACAAACTTGTTCCAGAAAGCCCTAAAAGCTGGGCAAGTGCGCTATCACCAGCCTTTAAGCGTCTCGGTCTTGATTTAAATTGCTCTGCCATCTCAGCCCCCGTAGTTTTTCATCTTGTAAGCATCAAAAGAACTGACCCCAGGACTTGCGGCCACACCTGAAACTTCAGGAGAAGTTGATTTATATGCACGATTCAAATCAGCCGCAGCCTTACCTCTTTCTCTGAGGTCTTGTCTTTTTTGTTCTGCCATGGCTCTATTTTGAAGCTTCATCTGACTGCGTTGAGAATCAGCCATCGCGCCATGTTCTTGATAAGCTTTTATGCCACCAATAAGTCCACCGATGAGGAGCCCACCAACTGCGCCAATCGGCCCTGCCCCAGACCCAAATGCAGCACCAGCAGCCGCACCACTCATAGCCATACTCAAACCAGTCTCGGTTGCACCCATGGCTGTTTCGCCAACCTTGCTGTCGGAAAATGCTTCTAATTTTTTACGTTGTTCTTCAGTCAATTGAGCCATTTCAAACCTCTACAAGTAATGTACATCAACAATAAGCGTTCTGGGTCCAACTAACAATCGATATGCTTTTGAAGCTGGACAATTTGGATCAATTTTCGCACCAACATAAACGTGATTTATACCGGTTTGCAGATTAACTTTTGTTGTTAATGAATAATTTTGTGCGTAAATACGAAGATCGCCAGCAGCATGCAATTGTCTCATAGTGCCTACTTGAAAAATACCTGGGCCATCGTCATGTTTCACAAATAAACCGAATGTTGCGAACACATATTTTCCCAAGTTTGTTTCATTTGACACATCTAAAGTATCTTGACCAAAAGAAATCTCACGCGAGTACCAATTGCAAAGGACTGTTGCTTCTACCATGTCTCCTGGCACCGGAGGCATGACATGAATTGTTGTTGCCATACCGATTATTGGAACAAAATCAGTAACGTCGATGTCTGCCCAAAGACGAAATGCATCAACATTCTCTATACCAGTTTTTCGATAATGAACATCAGAAGAAACTAATTCTGTTCTTGGAGCCGGTGAACCAAAAAACTCAGGTGGTCTAATATGTGTTGAATCAACAAAATTAGTGTCGTAGTCAGTTGCGTTTGTTCCACCATTGATAAACGTTTCAATCTTATCGACATTGTTTTCAATGTCTACAGCATTGATCACACCACTGCCTATTGCATGCGTCAAAGACAAAGGCATTATTCACCCCCAATGAACTTGGTTAAATTAGCGGTGTATCCCGTAATGTATAATTCTGGATTATTTGGAAGAGATGATGAACCTTTTGAAACTTGAATGTTTGGTGTAATCTTCAAATTAGTGAATTCATCTGAATTGAAATTCAATCTGTCTCTTGTAATGTGAGCTGCAAATGTAAGGTCGCCAGTTATGTGTGTTGCATAATTTATTCTATTTGGAATTTTAAACTTACGAGTTCCAGATATTGATGACATTCCGCTCATTTCATCACTTTTCACCGTAAAAAAAACCATGATTTGATAAAATGTATCAGAGGGAGTGGTTGCTCCAGCGGTTCCAATTCCATTGTATCTCCAATCAAAAGAACATCGATAAATGTATGTTTCATTGTTTTGATTAAAAATTACTTTAGGCAATGTCAGAGATGGCAATGTTTTGGTTGTCCCAAGATCACTCACCGTGAAGCCAAGCGCAGGGTGTGCAGCAACGTTTGAACTGGCAAAGTCATCAATTGATGATTGTGCTTTAAAGGAATGCATGTCCAAACCTTGATCACGAACATTATTTGATGAAATGGTTTTTGATGCAGTTTCCCAAGAATCAAGATTATCGTTATACGTTGTTGAATTTATTGAATCATTCTTTTGAAAATATGTTTGCGTTACATGTGACATTATCTTTTCCTGAAGTTGACAATTAATTCTCTGTCATCCAACGTAACGTTATTTCCAGCAACAACTTTTACACCGGATGTATTGCTGGATTTGTAAGTCCTGGCTTCAACCTCTACAATATTTATGCCTGCTGCCGCTTCAAAAGTTCCACACATATAGCCGCTGTCTATTTGTTTCCCATCCGCTGCCTTGTATATCCTTGTCAGCTCATTGTTGTTAACGGTCAGCCGAATTGTAACCAGTTGAACTTCACTGGCATCTGGATCTGTTGCTGATAATGATGATGCAAATTCCCATGTTCCTGACCACTCACATATCAAAAGACCATCTGTGGGTGCTTCAAATGTAATTTTGTTTATGACTAAAGCAGTATTGACAATTCTGCTGTAATCAATCGTTGAACCATCAAGTGTAAATGTTGTGTCTTTAAAGTCACTATATATTTTGTTGAAAGCATTACGCTTACAGTGTTTTGGCTCAAGACTTTGAAATTCAATATTATCTCGGTCAAGGTAACCATTGAATTCATTCACAAACTCTCGATTGTTGGCGTTCAAATCTTCAGGATCAATAATGTCGCCATCTGCTGGTTTGACTTGTCGGTATTTAAATGCCATATTTCACTTCATAAAGGGCTTCCATGCCCCTTTTGCAAATTCTTTAGCTTGATTTTCTTTATCAAAATAAATTACATTTTTACTTTTCAAAGCATCTGTAGGGTCTTCAGATTCAATCCACTTACCATTCTTTAATTGCAACGCTGGATAAACAAAAAACTTATTATTTGCTTCACCATAGCCCATTAAATGAGTTGAAACTGAACCATCTTTATTCTTTCTAATTGGATATTTGCTTGCATTTAAAATACGTTCAACAAAAGGCACACCTTTATTTTCTTGCAATGCAGAGTAAACCCATTTTCTTCTTATATCTTTAAGCATTGCATCTGCGCTGTCGTATTCATCTGCCATATCTACCTCTTCAAAGACCCACCATAGGCCTCACTTAAAGTAATAACATCTCGCTTTGAACCGATGCGAACTTCCATTTCATAACCAAGAATCTGAATTCTATTGCTGTCTGATGTGAAATCAAATCTGACTTCTTGAACAGGCCCTTTGTGCATTGATGACAAATCAAACCTGATTGGAACAGGTCGGTGTTCATAATAAGTTGATGTTGAATCCCAAGTTGCAGTACCAAAAACTGGAGCCAGCTTATCTTCAAGAGGTCTCATTTGATTTCTGGAAGAATTAGTTGTATAAGCCCCGCTCATCTCTCGATTTGCAGTATAATTTATTTGCAAATCGTTATTGCCGTATCCAACGGCCCAAACTTGTACACGCAACATATTAAAGCTGTCGTATGCGGAGCCCAAGGCCATGTTTGTTGTCTCATACTTGGGGGCCAAAGTGTATTGAGCCCCTTTTGAATCATAGCCATGACTGTAAACATGCAAACCACTGTATGCATTTTGATCATCAACTGAAGCCAGATACACATACCCACGATGGTCATCTGTTGTAACCATGTCACGAACAGAAAAATTAGGTACGACTGACCACTCTCCAATCTCATAGTGAAACTTTAAAAGTGCATTGGGCAAATATGACCCATCCAATGGCACCAAAAGCCAAAACTCATGGTCTCGATAATTTACGACTGTCCTTATTGACTGAGCTGCTGAAACATTTATACGTCTCACATGATTATCTATTGGCTGTCCAATCCGAACGATATTTGTAATTGTGCCGGTATTTTCAAGAGCCCCTTGCAAAAGAAATACGCCATCTGTACCGAAAAAACATAACCCTTGACCGGGTATCTCACGGACACTCTTACTGGCTATACATCCAACATCTTTTGACAATGTCATGCAAAAGAACCCTTGATTCGGATCTCCTTTGATTAAATAAACCCCTCTTGTTTTAAAAACTACAAGAGCGTTTCTCGTTGTGTACAGAGCTGTTATTGGCCCAGCAATGCTGTCTCCAATTTCAATAACGTTGTCGCGTGGAACCTCTTCAGGCCTTAGTGTTTCAGAAAACTTTAATGCTGAACTTTTACTGCTCGCATAAAACATAGTGTTTTTAAACATTGCGATAAGATTTGAATCGCGTGGAACTTCACCGTATTTCAGCTCGGAATGATAAATGCCAAGGTGTATATCAGACCTTGAGTCAACAAATTTTGTTGTAACGTTATCTTGTATTTCAGCGCAAAAGAAAAACTCTTCGCCATAAGGAGCGTCTCTTAATGGCGACCCTTCACCAGCGATTTCTCCATCAATATCCCTAAGATTTTGAGTTCGATAAATTCGTCTGGCAACTGTTCCTTTTGGCCCAATAGGTAAAATAAGAGTCACAAGTTTAGTGCAATTTGCATCATTAGTGAATGTGACTTCTGCCCAGTCAACTGATGTCGTGGACTCTTGTCCTCTTTCATTTAAAAATGTAACCTTGTATTTGAACTGAGATTTTTCACCTTCGTACCCAAGGCCCCAATTAAGACTTTCTAACGTTGCTTTTTTTCTGCCACTTTCTTCACTAACAGCGACTTCTGGATTTGGAATGTCATTTGAAAATCCCATGGGAGTTGCTTTTCGCCCATCAAAACAAAGTGGAGCATCATACCCATTGACTACATACACACGCCCAGCATAGGTGCAAAAACTGCTTCCAGCCCAAGGCGTTGACATCACTGTTCGGCTTATTGCTGTCCCATCTATTGGCCTTCCATCAACGTTAATTATGTTTTTCCAAGGTTTAATCGGGGCTGTTGCACCAAAAAAAGTGTAAAAGCCACCATCTGATGTCTCGTACATGAGCCATTGTATGCCACCATTAAACTGAGCAAACCAGTGGAGGGAAATTGGATTAGCTTGATACTTGTAAGCGTTTGCCGTCAACCTTATGCCTTCATTTTTTTGACGATCAGCTTGTATTTTTAAAAGCCTTATTGAATCCCAAATTTCTTCATGCTTTTTTACGGTTGGAAAAGTCACAGAAGGCACCCCTGGGGTTCCACCAATCGAAAATGAGCCATCTTCAGTATCTGCTGTTCGCGCAAATGGATCAATATTACGACTCAATGTAGTCGTAACAAAAGGGCTCACATTGTATTCGGGGTCCGTATAGCTTGGAGAAACCAATCGAATATCTGAATCTGTAATCGTATCTGTGCTGTAATTTGAAACAGCCCTATTGAATCCACCGCCACGTTTCCAAGAGTCTTGAGAATCCCATGTCATGTCTTCGATCAAAAGGGCTCGATTTGGCTTTGTAACCCAGCGCTCATCCATACCTCTGATCGGATAAACTTGTATTTTGCTGGTTTTAACGCTCATGTTGGATCAGCCCCACCGAATGATGTTGTTACTGGACCAATAATTCTGTATCGTCTTGGTCGGTCCCATCGTTGAAACCGTTTTCGTGTATCGTCTCTGGCCAAATACCTTCGGCGCATCGCTCCCAACAACTGTTCTCCGCGAGCCCTAAATATCTGTGCCTGCTGTGGCTCTTGCATTTGCATGAACATATCTTCCAATGTCAAATAGACAAGGAGATGATGATACTGTCTTGGCCAAACGGGAGCATCAGAGTCGGATTGCAATGTGGCTGGTCTCCAATGATACCGAATATGAATCTTGATGTCTTGATCTGGCGTATGCCACATCCGGACGTATTGAACTGGCCCAGGTGCAAGCCATTTCTTAATGTCTTTCTGATTTGAAAATTGAAATGTTGAATTTTGCTGGTATTGAAAGGCTGCGGTTGGAGTAAGGGTGCTATCTGTGTACGTTGTTGTTCCAGATGCCAGCGTCGTAATTAAAATCCATCTGCCTTCATTGGTTACGTCGCGACGATAAATGTATTTTAATATTCCGGAATCATATAAATTTGTCAAGCTGAACCATTGGGTATCATCGATGTTGCTTAATGCAACAGAGGTTACCCCAGACCCAAGCGTATGCTCGACGGGAAGGCTCGGTGGGCTCTCTCGGCCTTCCCTAAAAATGGTGTACCGATACTCATACATATTCCCAGCGACCAATGTTCCTGAAGTTGCATCATCAGCCGCAACTGGCGTATTGGTTGGAGATTGATCGATTATGCTTTCATCTTCGACCACAGTGACCACGTCACCAGATGAGTCCCTGTCGAGATAAGCATTTTCTTCGCGGCGCCGGTCAACAAAAAGCAATCGACCACGATCTTCAGCCCGATCGACAAACCCAAGAACCTCGATGCAATCATCAGGCAACCGATACCGATCGAATCGAATGGTGAAATTCATAATGTCGGTTGCTGTCGATTGTTGCCAAGTTTGATCGATATACAATTCGTTGGCAGATATGACTGAAACGATTGTGTATTCGTTTGAGTCTTCATCGAGAAGAGTCTGCCCTTCCATCTCTTTCGTGAAAGCGAGAGATGAATATATGCTGGGCGATGAGCCTATTGTTCCACCAAGGGCGCCGTATACACCGGCTGTCGTAATCGCGACTACTCTTCTTTTGTTCGCAGTATCAACCCGAAGATACACATTGTCGGTGGCTGAAAGAGTTCCACCATCATTAGAAACTTTTTTTCTAAGTTGAAGCGTGGATTCTTTTTGAAGAAATAACCAATGCGCCTCATCTGAAATACGCTGATAATGATCGTTCATTCTTCGGACTACCGAATCTCGGTATATTTGAAGATCCGGACTGTAGTCCATTTGGTCAAAAATTCTTTGTCTGATCTCGTTTACATTCATGGCGACCCCTAAATTAAGTATAACCAAAAAAAAGAGGCGCCCCCGGCTGAACGGAACCGGGGGCGCACAAAGTAGGCATCAGGGAGGCAACCCAGGCGCCAAAAGTTTTTAATAGTTGAGTGGGTTCAACAGGTAGACCGTGTTCACAGCAGTTGTGATTGCTGAAGTGTCTTCTGCGATAAGAATCGCAAAAGTCAGGTCGGTTGCTGCCGCAGTAACTGTTGCCAATCCAGCAGTGTCTGATCCCATCAAGACATCACCGGGTGCATCACCAACGTCTTTAAGCTTGCAAAAGGTGCAAACACCTTGAACTTGAATGCTACCGATGTCGCCGCTGGCGATTGTTTCAGTACAAACGCCCATGGCAATTGCAGCAGTGTTAGTGCCAGAAATCACTTTTAACACTGTCGCACCATATGCGGGGGTGCTGTCAGTCCAGTCGATGGCAACAACATCACCTTTTGTAAGTGCTTCTCCCGCAGTGAGGCGAACAAACTTAGATCCATCACTGGTGTTTACGGTTCTGGCCGCACCAATATACCTGGTTCCAAACCCATCAATTTTTTGTGGTGTATAACTCATTTTAAAGACTCCTTAAGATTAGAATGTTTCTGCATTAGTGATGAGAGCAGAAGAGCCCCAAAAATCAACACAGAGCTGACCTCTGACAAGAACCTCAGCAATTCGGACACTATAACCGTTACCCACTGCTTCAAAGTCACTCATTGAGAAGTAACCATCGCGAAGAACCTTTGACCAGCAGAAATAAATGCTCGCCATGTCAATCAAGTAGAAAGACGCTTTGTTCGTTGCTGAGTTGGTTCCAGCTTGTGGCATATGAGTTGAAACATGTGCGGGAACGCCATTGATAAGAAGGTTCAAGCCAGTCGCATCGAGTGAGTCATCACCACTGTTGACGATGTACCGCTCATTCGCTTGTATGGTACGCTTGTAGTTCTCCATACCTTTTTCAGAGCAAATAACACTGAGCTTTGAAATGTCATCAAGTGCGCGAGCCTTTGCTTTGATAATCGTTCGATACAAGCTGATCAAACCGCTTGAGTTGAAAGAAGATCCACAATCAGCAAACTGATGCTGTAAGCCCGGAAAACTTTGATAAGACGCTTTTGCCAAACCACCGATTGTGTTGGTCTGAGAACCAGAAGCACGATGTTCAAGCATACCTTGAGTTGAAAAGTCAATACCATTAAGAGTATTAAAATCGTCCCATTCGGTAACGCCACCAGCAATCATCTGTTGCTCAAACTGACGCTTGGCTTCACCCATGACAGAAGCTGCACGGCGAGAAGCGAGTTCAATCGTTTGCAAATCGCCACCATTGAGGTCTTCTTCCACGGCGCTGATGCCAACGGGAAAACTAATCTCAGCGGGAGTCAGGACCATCGGCGTGAGAACACCGGAGAAGGTCAAATTGAGTTGCTCATAACCAGTCCGACGCTTTGTTGGTGAGCTGTGACCACCTGTCTCAAAGCTCGTAATCCACTTGTGCCCGGAGCCCTTGTTCGGATTTCCTTCGCCGTGAATTCGTGCGTGTTCAGCCAAGTAAGGCGTCACAACATGTTTGACTGATTTTGCGTCAGACGCTGCCTGAATGGAAGTAGCTGACAAAAGCTCGTTGTCTACGGTTAATGCAGTCGTAGGCATATTTTACCCCTTTAAATTATCTTCTTGATTTTTGTTGCTCTCGCAGTCTTGCTAAAGCTTTTGGATTGTCTCGTAAATACATTATCCGGGCACTGTGTCCTCTTGCACCATTGTATCCTTTTTCGGTCACCCATTTTGGAACAGGATCACCAGTTTCAGTGTTTGAGGACATTGTTGCTCGGTTGATTTTTCGATTAGATTTGGCTCTTGCCTTCATCTCTTTGTTTTTTCTGGCTTCTTCTGCCTGTTTCATCTTGTCAAGTTCAACCATCTGATATGCATCCGAAATCGAAACGGGACGATCTTGTTTTTCCCTTTCTTCCATGAGACTCAAGACATCACGCTTAAACGTTTTTTCTTTCATCTTTGGATTGGATTCAACAAATTCCGTGTAAGCATTCATCTGTCTGGCTTTTTCAGCAGCTTCTGTAATCGGCTTTTGAAATTGATTCATGGCTTCAGCTACGCTTTTTTGAATCCGCTGCTCCATGCCTTCTTTTGTGAAAGGATCAGCCATCTTTTCTTCAGGCATGTTGGCTTGTTGCAAAAACGCCTGAAATTTAGGGTCCAACAAAACGCGATTAAGTTCGGCTCGGTTTTGAATTAGCTTACGTGCTTCAGCTTTAATTCTGGTTTCTCTTTGACCCAGAGATTCATTTTGCTTTTTCAACGAATCGATTTGCTTTTGATGTTCAGACTTTTGCTGCGCCATCAGATGTTTCAACATGCCCTTTGCTGAATCTGGCAAACTCTCAAGAGACTTTTCATCAAGCCCAGAAATCAGTTGTTCGTTGGGTGCATCGGGCACATCGCCCAATGTTTTCATCAACGTGTTGAATCTGTCCGTTCCCGGTGCAACTTCAACCTGTTTTGGTTCTTCAGCAGATACAGTCGTAGTGCTTTCAACTTCCGCAGGTGCTTCAACCTCTGGTGTTTGTACAACTTCAGTTTCAACAGTTGCATTTTGGGTTGCCTCCACATTTTCTACTTCGCTCATTTTTACCTCTACATACGGTTCATTAGTTCTTCGTCTTCTTTGTCCATGTCTTCTGGCATTGCGCCTTCAACTTCAGCCATTTCTGCTTCTGGCATCTCGCCTTCTGGAACTTCTTCTTCCATTCCACCTTCTTCTGGAACTTGTTTCATCTTTTCAATGATTTCCTTGTCCTTCTGCATCATCCCAATCTGAGCTGTTGCTTTACGAATTGCCGCATCATTGACAAGTTCTTCAGGGTTCATCATGTATTTTTCCATGCCTTCCATTGTTGCCACAAATGACATGATCAAAACAAACGGAACAAAAACTTCTGGTGGTAAAGGCCCATCAATTCGATCGCCTTCCGGTGTGAATTCAATGCCTGCCATGTCAGGATCGACAGATTCAATCAAATTATTCATCGCATCGACCATCTTTACAACCAACGAAACAGTATATGGCTGTTCGGGTTGCGGGGCCATCTGCTCAATCTGAGCAATCTGAGCCTGACGCTCTTGCTCCATAGCGGCCATTGCCTCATCCGGAGTGCCGCCAGTTGGCTGTTCCATCGGTGGTGCGGGTTGTTCCATTGGAGCAGCTTCTGGGGGCGCTCCAGCCATTTGGTCTTGTGGGATGCTCATCGCTGTCTCCTATGTTTGAATTCTGGTGACCACCCTCGATCCTTCATCTTTCGATATTCTTTGTAGCCAGGGTGGTGTTGTAAATCGTGTTCCATTTTCTTTAAAACGTTTTTGTCAGCATTTTGTTTGTTGACTACGTTTCTATACTCTGCCTGCATGTCAACGTCACCGTCAACAGGAGAAACGCCCATTTTTCTACACACTTCCCGACGATGTGCTTTACTTTGCAACATGACCCCAAGGCCACGATCATAATACGGGAACCTCTCGGAAAACCTGTCGATATTATGACAAGCTGGCATGATCTCCAAATCTTTTGAACCACAATGTTCACAGAAAACATCGTCACGGGAATAGTCGTTTGTTTCTTCGTTAGTGCAATCGACGAATGACTCTTCTTCACAATCTTTGCAAATTGCATCACGGAAGTGAAAAACGTGCTTCGGTTTTCCGTACCTGTATGTAACTTTTATTCCCGCAGCGTCTTTCTTTTCATCTGGGTCGAAAGTTTTGCCTTGACCCTTGAAAACATATTTCAGTGGACTTTCACAATCCGGGCATGCTCCACCATTATTTCTATCTTCATATGACACACACTTTTCATGTCCATGACCGTTTTCGCACTCATAGTCGTATACTGGCATCATTGCCCCCTTGCTGTCTGTACAATTAACGCTACCGCTTCAGCCTGTTGTTCCGGTGGAAGTGCTTTAGCTTCAGAAATGACCTTTAAAGCCGCTGGCTCTTCAGCAAAAAGCTGCTCTAAGGTATTAAGCGCTTCCAAAGGAACCATGTCAAGAACTGATTCCAAAAGCTGATCTACTTCAGGTGGTAAACCCGGTGGCGTGGCTCCTGGTTCTGGAGGTTGCTCCGGTGGGGCTACCGGTGGTCCTGGTGGGGCTCCCGGTGGGGCTGCTCCCGGTGGGGCTGCCATTTCTTCAGGACCAGGCCCAGGTGGCATACCTCCAGGCGGCGGCTGCATGCCGGGTTGAGCACCAGCTTCTTTCTCTTTTCCCTTTAGATAATCCGGGTGTAGATTTGGCGGCAATTCAAACCGCTCATGAAGACTGCGAAGCATTTCTTCGGCCATTACCGACATCGGACCACCAGTCTTCATCATTTCGTACAAGGACATGATTTTGTCCATCAACGCGACAAGATTCTGTCTCAACTCGGCATCTGCTGCCGGGGTCCGACCGGCTTCTGCAAATCCAATATCAAAGTCTGAATCCAGATCCTCTGGATTAACTTCTATCGTTTCACCATCTGGCATTCTGAGAAGCAATGTTTTCTTTTCAACACGCTCTTCTTCTTCGTCTTTTCTTTCTGGCTCTGCTGTTGGCTTCTCTTCAGATTCTTGTAATTCTTCTTTGTCGAATTCAGATTCTTGTAATTCCTCTTTCTCTTCTGACTCGTCTTCGTCTTTCTCTTGTATTTCAGTGCTTTGGTTTGAATCCTTAGAAAGTCCCTCATCATCTCTTTTTTCTTGAAGTTCTTCATTTTCAAGGTCTACGCCTTCCAAGTCTTTATCTTGTTCAGCACCTTCAGAATCTCCTGAATCGTACATTGACGCGACATACGCAGCCAAGGATCTCTGAACAATTTGCAACAACCAAAGGTCACGTTGTTCTGCATGCCGACCAAATTCTGATTCCGTATGACGCTCAACAGCCCTGACTTCTTCTGCTGTCGCTTTTGTCACCATGCCAAGAGCAGCGGGACTCAATGTGGTTTGACGTTCGATATCAGCGTCAGCTAACTGCATGGATTGCATAATGTTTACACTGATTGGCCCATGATTGATTGGTACGACAACATCTTTTAGATTGCCTGCGAACTGGTCATCAACCTCGACGATAAGACCATCTTCTCCACTCTTGAGGTCTGAGTACTGTTCTGCATCGAGAACGCCTCTTCTCGCGAGATATACACGACTGTCGCGCCTTGACGCAACACTGACAAAGCTTCGCAATGCATTGATTTCTTTTTGTTGAGGCATAAGCTGCTGGGCATAGGCAATACCCCTGAACGGGTACTCTGGCTCATGTTCAAAAATCAACGGCACAATGTGCGACATCGGCTTACCGTTCGGGTCAACCAATGGTAACGGACCCATGTAAACGGGTTGAGCAGCGTCTCCTTCATTCAGAATATAGACTTCCAAACGCCCTTTATAGCGAGTGCCGTCCATATCATAAAAGTCATCAACAAGATTCGTAAACTCAAGTACACGCAGGTACTCAACTTTCTCCTCGGACTCTGAGATGTTTTGTTTATGTTTATACGATAAATTCGATCCTTGAGTGTCTGACAAAAAGTCATCTCTACCTGTACCCCCAATGTCATCATCCAGACCATACTCTTCAATAAGTTGTTGTCTTGGTCTAAAAGAAATATGACCAACGTATCTTGCGTCATCCCAGTCGTGGCAATCGGAATCAAGCATCATTTCCCAGTATGGAAACACCCTCATCCAGACTCTGTCGAGACCTTCGCCTGCACTGTCGTATCCAATTTTTGCCCCAGCACCTTTATACAGCAAGGCTTGCCGTGAAGCAGAGAGAATTCTGTCTCGCATCCTGGGCTGATTCAACCAGTCATTGACTACCATCTCGGCCTTGTCAGGATCACCAGTCGTGTACGGAGAGTTTCCAATCACGACTTCTATTCGTCTCGGATACAAACTGGAAAGATAACCACTGAGCGCAGGTTTCAATCTGTTCACCTCGACTTGGTCCATCCTTGCCAGCTCATGATTATAGTTGCTGGACTTTGACTCGGTCCCTTCAACATATTTCCAAAAATTTGTCATGTATGTCGATTTTATAAGAGCCATTTCAGGCTGCAAATCGTCCATCAGAGCATCGTGAGACCTGACAAACGTATGCACCATGGTTGGTGGAATGTGATCATTCTCAAAATCGTAATCTTTGATCTGCTCTGAATCCATACACTCACCTTACACTATGGACAAGCCATTTGTATTCGTCTCATTGGACGATTTTTTGGTCCACGTCTTCTGATAACATGTTTATCTTCACCCCGAAAACCCGGACAAGTTCTCAAAGCCCAGCAGGCAAGTACAAAAGCATCCGCGTGATCGTCATGGTAGCCATCTTGACCTTCAATTTTTCCGCGATCTTCACGAATATGCATCATCTCTTGGATGATTGTATGGTCTGTAATGTCAAAAACATCCGCATTCACCATCTGTCGAGACCAAGAATAGGCCATCTCCTTGTTCCCACGGTGCGTAATCCAGTCCTGACCCTTGTCTGACTTCCAAATTGACACATTTTCACGCAATAAAGCCTTAATTACGACCCTTCCAGCACCCCCTGTATTGGCTTCACAGAGCACTCTGGCCCGGTATTTTCGGGCTAAATCAGACAATTTCTCCGAAAAAAGGTCTTCTCCACCAGCATTTGAGGCCAAAACAGCAACAACTCGACCCTGTTCAGACATTACACAGGCCACCGCATGGTCTCCACCGGTACACCAGCTCGGATCACAGCCAATTACATAGTCAAAATCAAGCCGAGGCTCTTCATATATTCGCAATTCATTCTTTATTGCAGGGGGCAAACTGTTTAAAACCTCATTTAAGTAGTCAACATCGAACCAAGCACCCTCTAAAACAAGAAATCCATCCTCGACAGTAAGCGGATACTCCCGTCTAAAGCGTCTTTCACCGATACCTTCGACACCATAAATCATCTCATGCCGCCAATAAAGCTGCATCAAGTCTAAATTATGTTGCTGAGAGAGCAAATATTCGGCTTCATCTGGCTCCCAGTGAGATGGAGGATGCTTTCTGTAGCTGTCATGGTCTGCCCAGCGTGAAAAAATAAACCGAACAGACTGGTCTCCGCTTCTTTCTGCCTCCAATGCCGCCATTACACGCGAATGATAAAAGTCACCTGGACCATTCGGGGTGCTAATGATGATGATTTTGCTGTCAGGCCCATCGTGCAACGTCGATCTAAGCCCACCCCACACCTCTTCAGGGTGCATCCAGAACGCTAATTCTTCCGCAATCAACCTTTGATACGTCCAACCACGACCGTGAGTGTCTCCACGGGCAGTCATATGGTCAATAAGGGCTCCGGTTCTGTTGGATATTAACGTTTTGTCTACTCGATTCATACGAAATGAGTTCGCTGCCTTCAATTGCGGTGGCAAATAATCATAAAAGTTCACAAACTTGCCGAACAAAGACTTTGTTGTCTTACTATGGTCAGCAATAATCAAAGAACGCAATGGTTTGCGAGCTGCATAGGTTTCGTAAAATGTATCAGCGCAATTTGCTGTTGATATTCCAATCTGTCGCGGCTTCAAAACAACGATTGTTTTTACATCTGGATTATCAAACGCCTCTATTAAAGCGCGTTGCTCTGAAAAAGGCTTGTTAAACGCTACTAAATTTGCAGATGCATCTTCAAATCGCAGTCTCGCGATAAACTTTCGCCGGTCGGATATTATATTTTGGAGTTCTTTCACGCCTTTGCAACTTCAGGTATCCAGTCTCCATCAGCTTCTGGCTTGAACCAATCCTCCAAACCTGACTCATCCGTTACAGCAGAGGCCTGCCGCATGCCCATCATCTTAATTACCATGCCGACTGCCTGTAAATCACCTTCGCCCAAAGCGTTCATCAGTGTTCTGTTCGCTTCAAACTCCAAAGCCTGCAAATCACACAGGGTTACACTGCTGTGTTCAGGAAAAAGCTCAGTCCACCAATCCATGAAACCTTCAAGAGACTCCCATCTTTTCCAAACGCGAGGCGTTAAAGATGGAATCTTACTGCACCATTCACCCACAAGTCGCAAACCTTGATCATAAAGCCTTCTTGCGCTCCTTCGGACCTCAATCATCTCTTTGTTTGGTCTAAATCCCATGGCGCCCTCTCTATAATGTTGCCGTGATCATTGACAACTCCAAGTTCGACAGCGCGATTAGCCCGACGTACAATCTGCTCTGGAGTTAGACGATTTTCCGGTTCAAGATTATTATTGCGTTTTTGCAACTTTATCTTGTACAAGGCAAATCGTTTTAACTCCAAAGGGCTTTTAGGCATTTTTAATCTCCACGACTTGCCACCAACCAGGACCACTTCCCGGTTCGCACTTCATCATTTTATGATCCATTGCCAACGGTTGCAAGAAATCTTGATGACGCTGATCCCATTGTCCAGCTTCGTAGAGTTTAAAAACACGATCTGCTGGCAAAATTATTACCCCAGAATTTCTGTTGAAATACGGTACGCCGAACTCTTTGCTTCTGTCCCTGTTTAAATATATTTCGTCCATGGTTGCCTCCCTGTGTAAATTACTTTCGCGATCTTCTTGACACCTTCGCGTCTAATGTTGCGCGTTGCTCTTTCAACTCTGTTAACAATGCCGCCATCATATCGTTCGTCTTGTCTTGCTTTGCCTTCATTTCTGAAATCATGTCTTGTTGAGCCATCAATTGTTCTTTCTGAGTGTCCAATGCGGCAGCTTGATTAGCAATCTGCTCTTCTTGTTTTTCAACTATGGCAGATACCTTTGGATCTGAACCAGATTTTTCAGGCGCATTCGCCATCAAGGCTTTCAATATTTCAGGGTCGATATCAGAACGTTTCCGTGTGGATGGCCGCCCCATCTCGTACATCATATTCTTCTCGCCCTTCACATCAACAAACTGAATCCCGACAACCAAAAAATCAATTTGTTCCTTGATGTTGGTTGTCTGAGCCTTTCCATCATTGTCCTTGCCAACCGTCTTGTTCAAGGAATGAATTTTTGCTTCTTGATTAATTTCCCAGTTGTAAACCTCCCACTGCCCATTCGCCTGCACAGCACCATAGTTCTCAATTGCCCATTCAATAGTCGCCTCAATCGAAAAAACCCACTGAGGCTCGTTCACTTTTCCAAGAACATGACGAAGTTCAATCTCCCACACATAAATATGCTTTCGATTCATCTCTAAATTTTCTTCTTTGGTTTTCCAGTGCTCTAAAACCTTGCCAACGTAGTCTTTCAATACAGACAAATCCAAAATCTTCGGATCTTGGTTCGGTTTATCTTGACTGTCAAGTCGATTCCTGTCCATCACTGGCATTCTTGACCGTTGTTGATCCCGCGCTGCCTGTATAATTCCGCTCATTTTAATTGCTCCTCTAAAAGCTTTTCAATTCGTTTCAACTCTAATATCTTTTCTTTCTCTTCCCAATCTATTTCTTTTTCAACATTTTCATCTAAACGTGATTGAAGAGCAGAAGCACGCTTCTTGGCTTGCTCGGTTCTTCTGCGTCGGCTCCGCTCCGCTGCTTCTACCCTTCGCTCACGTTTCCGAACTTCTTTTGCACGCAAATGTTCAGCATGTATCTCAATACGCAAGCGACTTTGATCTCTAATAACTGAACCGAGTTCTTCATTTGTGAGTTTAAAATGATCTGACCATAACACCAATGTACGCACTGAAGGCAAGCTTCTTTTCGTTCCTTTAGCAAACCAATGCCATGCGGCTGTCCGACCAAGGTTAGCCACTGTCGCAGCTTCAATCGGTGTATGAAATTTGCCTAATAGATCATCTAAAGTCATACATCCTTTTAAATCTGAATTATATTTTTGTCAAAAGAATTGACACTGATTATGTTTTTATCTTGGAGGCAATCATGAAATCTACACCTTTTCAGGGCATTGAAGGGTTAACCGATCACGGCACTGGCAGAAAACAAGCGTGGGGGGCCGCTGTAACAATCGGCACCAGACATCCGCAAAAAGGATACCCCACAGATACAGAAAAATTCTACATTAAAAAACCACAGGCAATTTCTAAATCAGTCGGCAGCAGAAGCATGCTCGTCAGAGAAAACGACCCAGACTTCTGGCGCTACAACGACTCAGACAAGCTTGAACTCAGACAACAAATCAGATTCCACATTATTCACCCAGTGAATATGGCAGATGGATGGGAGTCGATGGCTGATTGCCTCTCATTCTCCCTTAAAGCTTTTCAGCTCCCAAAAATACCGCTGCACGAAAACAAATACCCGACATGCACCGGTGACGGAAAAACCGCAACCAGATGGGATGGCAAAGAGTTCCAAGAAATAAAATGCCCAAATGCACTCTGTGAGTTCAGACAAGGCAGACCATCCCCATGCAAACCCTACGCAAGGTTCGCTTTCCAACTCAGATGGCCGCAACATGAAGCCTGGAAAGTGCTTCCAACACCACTCGTCAAATTTGAAACCCATAGCTGGCACAACATTGACAGAGTGCTGCTACCCTTTTTCGCTGGAATCCATAAGCAAGCGATGGCTCTTGGAGTCAACAACTACAACCTCTATGGCTTACCCGGTGTCATAAAGCTTGGAAAAAGAGTAGCAGGCAAGGGCTCTGTCGTACCCTCTATAGCAATCGCCACGGATTTTACTAACGGACAGACTTTGCAATCTTTCTTCCTCGGACAAAAAGAATACGCTGAACAAATCCAAGCTTACACAGCACCGCAAATCGAAATGGAGACCGAAGATGAGTAAAGCACTGCACCCCACAGACCTCAGACTACGAGAAGATTTTTGCCCACATACACTCACGCTGAAAAAAGAAGGCGCCCAATACGACAGGCAAATCTTTCAAGTCGGAGTGGCGGCTCATGAAATCCTTGAAGCATTAGGTAAATCCGCAAAAGAAAACCCCGAACTTACAAAACATGAAGCTGAAAAAATCGCTACCGATATCTGCCTTGCAATAACAACCGAAGGTAGAAAATATGACGGCAAACCCGAAGGCCCAATGACAATCACACAAGCCGTCGAAGGGAAAGCCATCGCCATGAGATACTTCAACTACAATCTCATGTCAACCACGGCAAACTACGAAGAGCCTTTCGCCTTCAACGAGGACTGGGAACCCGTCGATTACAATGACCCATCCGCTCTGTTCAGAACCATCATCGATGTCGTGGACATCTACACAGAACACAACGACGATGGAGAACCATATAAAGTCGCACTCGTCAGAGACTACAAAACCTCATGGCACATCGTCACAGAAATGCTCGACAATATGCAACGAAAAGCACAAGCCCTGTCCGTTCATCTTAAATACCCCGATGTCGATCTGCTCAAAATGGAAGTCACAGGACTCCGCAACTACAAGACCATCTCAAAAGACATCTACGTCCACCAACAAATAGACGAACTGAAACAAACCAAGAAAGACCTGACCATCGCAATCAAAGCCGCCAACACAAAGTCCAATCCAAGCCCCGGACTAAACTGCATGGGATGCCCATACGCTCACTGCTGCACTCATGTCTTCGCACTTGCTAAAAACTCCAGCAATACAATTAAACAATACGCCGCACATCTCGCTGCCGCAAAAGCTCTGGAACCAGCAGTCAAAGCTGCAACAAAAGAATTCCCGACATATGAAGGCAACAAACTCATCGGGTACATCAAAAAACAAAGAGTCTCCCCTGTCAAAGATGCAACACAACAACTGTGGGAACTCTGGCAAAACAACGGCGGGGAACTAAATGGCTTCATCAAAATGCTGCCAATGAATACAACCACGACTAAGAAAATACTTACAGCACTCAAAAAACAAGGCGCAAACTCAGATGAAATCAAAGAAACAATCCTCAAAGAATCCTCGTACAGTTCCTTCGGTATCCACAAAAAATGACGCAGACAACACTGTTCAATACCCATCAAGGATGCCCAGCAAAAACATTACTCGACCCCCAAACTGCTCCTGATAAATTCCAAGTCATATTGGCTGACCCTCCATGGGACTACCACGACCGCACCTTCCTCGATGGAAAGGTAAATGAAACAGGAGCCGCATCTGACCATTACCCCACGATGAGCCCAGATGAACTCATGGATATGAGAGTCAACAAGTTTGCTGCCAAAAACTCCATCCTCTATATGTGGACAACAGGACCACAACTGCAAATCTCTATGGATGTCATGCAAGCCTGGGGCTTTAGATACAAGACTGTCTCTCATGTATGGTCTAAGCTAAGAGTCAATCCTGGGTACTACACCATGTCGTCTTGTGAGTTCATCATCGTTGGCACTAAAGGCTCGATACCTAAGCCGAGAGGCACACGCAATGAGAGACAGTTCTACGAAAAGAAAAGAACAAGACACTCTGCCAAACCAATTCACTTTCGAGAATGCATCGAACGCATGCACCCTAAACAATCCAAACTTGAAATGTTTGCTCGTAATGCTGGACCCGGTTGGTACGTCTGGGGTAACGAAGCACCCAACGCCGTACACCTTCCAGGCATACTCGGCAAAAGAGACGATCTACCATGGTGAGAAAGTATAAATACAACGGACACCCCTTCCAGAAATGGTTCAATACCACAATGCACAAGCACAACGTCCGACCTGAAGTGATCGCCAGCATGTCAGGACTCAAGCTTGCATCGATTATCGATTGGCGCAGAGGTGCAAGTTTTCCCAAACTCATAGGATTCTGGGCAATATGCAGAACATTTGCTGTCATTGAAAAAACTACACCTGATGAAATCGCCATAAATGTGCTACCATATTTTAACAACGATACAAGAGATCCCAATCAGCCAGTATGGAGATGATGCCATGGCAATCAAACGTGGAAAGGAAACTTTCAGTGGGTACAATAAACCCAAGCGTACTCCAAAGCACAAGACCAAGAGTCATGTTGTTCTCGCTAAAGAAGGTGACAAGGTAAAGCTTATACGCTTCGGTCAACAAGGTGTGAAGACAGCAGGTAAACCCAAGAAGGGTGAGAGCCAAAGACAGAAGACCAGACGTGCATCATTCAAAGCCAGACATGGTAAGAACATTAAGAAAGGTAAAATGTCAGCAGCCTATTGGGCCAATAAGGAGAAATGGTAATGCCTAAAGTCAATGGAAAGAAATACCCGTACACAAAGAAAGGAATGGCTAAGGCTAAGACCCAAGCCAAGAAGACCGGGAAGAAACTTGTCATCAAGAAGAAGCCAAAGACTAAGAAGAAGTATTAGATACTGGGCTCATACTGTATGAAGCCATCCGGATCTTTTAGTGATACTACACAATCAGTTTCGCCCAGCAGTTGCACCATTCACAACATAGTACCTGATGCCATTGAGTTCTAATGGTCTACTGTTCATACCGTTTATGATACGCGTCTTCTGTGCATTGGTTAACTCAGTTGACTCTGTACGTTTCTCTGCTCTGCTCAACTCTGCATCGGTCAATACAAGCTTGGTCCACTGACCCTTGATGTTGCAGACGATGGTGTTGTACTTTGGTGGTGCTTTAGCCTTACTCATTATTTACCTCTTTAGGTGGCCATGCATAGTCGTGCCTCACAGCATACTTATATGCACAGCTTTGTATTTGTTCAATGGTTTGTTTATACCTAATGCTTATTGCCATCCATGTCATGCCAACACGTCTCGCCTTGTAGATAGCTGCACCCTTTGTGTACCTCTTTAGTGGCCATGCTAAGTTATGATTCTTTGCATATGCTTTAGCTGCTGACATTGTTCCACGTCCTGTTGTAAATCCAGAGTCTGATGCGATGCTCGCCCATGATGCATTGGTTCTTACTCTTAACCAATACGCTGTCTCTCCACGCTTCATGTTTCTTTTGTAGTTAGCCAAGTCCTCTTCCATTCTTACTCTGCCATGAGACGTTACTCTTCTTAAAAAGAATCTCGACATCATAGTTTAATGGTACAGCAATAGTATAGTGCATGTGTTGTTCTTGCTCAAACACCACCATCTCAGGATACTCCAGCTCTCTTAATCTTTGGAGCATCTCAGGGAACCATGTCTCTGCATCTTTATTGTCCCGATGCAACATCCCCCTCAACTGGTGTTCTGTCATGTCTAACAATCTCGCTACCCAGTCCATATCAAGCACTTCACTTCGTGGAGGTCTGTGCATGACATGAGCCAATAACAGATAACCAATGTTGGACCATGGCCCTTGCAAGTTGTGTGGAATGGTAGTCATAGTGAT
>Ga0098055_1000133_pt1 | contig 51311 bp, 42 predicted proteins | sample 17_taG_FD_75107 | JGI IMG/M metagenome (GOLD analysis project Ga0098055, IMG submission 75107) | Marine viral communities from the Subarctic Pacific Ocean - 17_ETSP_OMZ_AT15314 metaG | ecosystem: Environmental > Aquatic > Marine > Oceanic | place: Pacific Ocean | collected 2015-01-18 | reverse complement strand
TGGCGGGTGGCAAATTAGCTACCGCAAACTGGTTGAGTACCCTGGTGGTTTACTGCCGCACAAAATGCAAGCACGCCGTGGTGAGCACGTGATCAAACTGGCCATAAAACAATGGGATCTGTGAACCACCATTTTCTGAGCCCAGCGAAAATCAACCTCATGTTACGAATATTGGGCCAACGTGATGATGGTTATCATGAGTTGCAGACGGCCTTTCAATTGTTGGACTGGGGTGATGAAATGACTTTCACAGCTGAGCCAGGGATGGGCAGTCATAAGCTCACATTGAGTGGCTTTGACGGCGTGGATGCTGTGGATAATTTGATTACTCAGGCCGCTGCTTTGTTACAACCTTGGGCTACCTTGAGTACAGACTTCCAAGTGGATGTGATTAAAAATATTCCCATGGGTGCTGGATTGGGCGGTGGCAGTTCCAATGCAGCGACCACTTTGAAATTTTTGAATCAGGCCTGGGCTTGTGATTTAAGTACCTTTGATTTGTTATCACTGTCCGCCAAACTGGGTGCTGACGTACCTGTGTTCCTGTTGGGACTTGGGGCTGAAGCCAGCGGCCGTGGGGATGTCCTGACCCCGCGCCAGTTTGAAACCCCCCATATACTGTTGTTGTTACCTGAAGTGCACGTCAGTACCGCCAAACTGTTTTCACACCCTGCATTACAGCGCAATCAACAGGCTTTGTCAGCAACACAGCTGAAAGACCCTTCGCTGTGGATCAATGATTTTTTTCCGTTGGTGCTGAATAACTTTCCAGACATTGCCGCCATCTATGCCAAGCTCAAACATGACATGCCATTGCGCTTGTCTGGCAGCGGTGGTGCCATGTTTGCCATATTTGATGATTTGGGCGATGCCCAAAGGGCTTGCGATAAGGCATCGGCATGCTGCCAAGCCTTGTTGTTGCAACCCAAAAAGCAAACGGTTGACACAGACCCAGGCTAATCCCTTGTGGGTGGGCACAGGCGCGACTGTAAAATCTAAAAAATTTAACTTTTTGGCTTTGCATTAAAAATATTAGTGGTTATAATATGCCGCCTTTGAAGCAGTTTGTATTGCTTTAAAGAAGAGAAGTGTTCTCGCGAATTGGGATGTCGCCAAGTGGCTAAGGCACCAGGTTTTGATCCTGGCATTCGCAGGTTCGAGTCCTGCCATCCCAGCCATATTACTGTGATGCCTGCGCTTAGCGTGGGCATACTTATATCTGAGGCTGTAAAATGTTCGATCGTGGTATCAGGTTGTTTTCAGGCAACGCCAACCCCGCATTGGGCCAAAAAATTGCTGATAATCTGGGTGTACCTTTGGGGCGAGCCAAAGTAGGCCGATTCAGTGATGGCGAGGTGGCAGTCGAAATAAGAGACAATGTCAGGGGACAAGACATTTTTCTGATTCAACCCACCTGTCGACCCACAGCCGATAATTTCATGGAATTACTGGTGATGGTAGATGCCCTCAAGCGGGCTTCAGCCAGAACAGTCACCGCAGTGATTCCATATTTTGGTTATGCCAGACAAGACCGCAGACCCAGGTCTTCTAGGGTACCCATCACCGCCAAAGTGGCAGCCAAAATGATTGCTGCTGTAGGCGTCGATCGGGTGTTAACGGTTGATTTGCATGCCGACCAAATACAAGGTTTTTTTGATATTCCTGTGGACAATGTCTACGCCTCACCACTGACCTTGGCAGACATGTGGCAACGTTTTGATGCCAAAGACGTGACCATCGTATCCCCGGATATCGGTGGCGTGGTCAGGGCCCGAGCCATCGCCAAGCGACTGGGTTGCGAATTGGCCATTATTGACAAAAGGCGGCCCAAGCCGAACATGGCCAAAGTCATGAACATCATCGGTGAAGTCAAAGGCAAAATTTGTATTTTGGTTGATGACATGATTGATACAGCCGGTACCTTGTGTGCTGCATCAACGGCCTTGAAAGAATGGGAAGCCAAAGAAGTGCATGCCTACTGTGTGCATCCGGTGTTGTCAGGCAACGCCATAGAAAACATTGAGAAATCGGGTTTGACTGAGTTGGTGGTCACTGACACCATACCCCTACAGCAGGAAGCCCTGGATTGTAAAAAGATTCGTCAATTGTCTGTCGCAGAAATGCTGGGAGAGACCATTAGACGCATAGCCAACAGAGAATCTGTTAGCTCCATGTACATCGACTGATCGTCAGTCGGTGGAATTTTGTGTCCTGGTCGCAAGGACACCAACGAAAATAGGAAAATATTATGGCAATTTTTAAAGTAGAAGCCAAACTGCGTGATGATGTAGGGAAAGGTGCGAGCCGCCGCTTACGACACGCTGGCCGAGTTCCCGTGGTTTTATACGGTGGCGCAAGACCGCCTGCAAACCTGACCTTAAACCACAACAAAGTACTGCGTTTGATTGAAGATGAAGCATTTTTCTCCAGCATCATCGAATTCATCGCTGACGGTGGTAAAAAACAAAAGGTAGTAATCAAAGACGTTCAACGACATCCTTCTAAACCAGTTGTGATGCACATGGACTTCATGCGCGTTAATGAAAAACGCGAAATCACCATGTTGATGCCTTTGCACTTCTTGGGTGGTGAAGAGTCACCTGCTGGTAAATCATCTCGAGTGATGATTGATTATCAAATGAATGAAGTTGAAATCACTTGTTTACCTAATGATTTGCCTGAGTTCATCGAAGTGGATGTTTCCAACTTCGAAGCAGGCGATACCTTATACCTCAGTGACATTAAAATGCCAGAAGGCGTGACTTTAACTGCGTTCACCCACGGTGACGATGAAGCTCATGACTCCTTGGTTGTCACCACATCTGCCATTGGCCAGGTTGAAACTGAGGAAGAAGACGAAGATGCAGAAGTGGTTGCACCAGATGAAGTGGAAGCTTCAGAGCAATCAAGCGACGAAGAATAATCGCAACAGCTGTTTACAGTCTAAGGGAAGTTTGTATAAACTTCCCTTTTTTGTGCGCAATGGATAAATAACATGCAAGTGATATTTGGGCTGGGTAACCCCGGTGAAAAATACCAGGCCACCCGGCACAATGCTGGATGCTGGTATGTCGATGCCATGGCTGCAAAGTATGGTTGTGTTTTCAAAGTCGACAAAAAATTCAAAGCCGAAGTGGCTGTGCTTGAGGTCATGGGTCAAAAACTGTGGTTGGTTAAGCCCCAAACTTTCATGAATTGTTCCGGACAGTCGGTGATTCCATTTACTCAGTTTTACCGCATCCCCGCTGATGAAGTTCTGGTGGCTTATGATGAGTTGGACATTCCCGTTGGCACCGCCAAACTTAAAAAAGGGGGTGGGCACGGTGGACACAACGGATTGCGGGACATCATTCCTGGGTTGGGAGCCGACTTTAAAAGGTTGAGGATTGGCATTGGCCATCCCGGAGACAAAAGTAAAGTCACACCATGGGTATTGGGTAAACCGTCAGTAGATGATCGGATTGCAATCGAGCGATGTATTGAAAAATGCGTCAATCAAACCGAATTACTGCTCCAGGATCACTGGGAGCAGGCCATGAAAAACATTCACACGGTCTGATTTAAATAGTTCCCTACCAGTTGGGTAAAAACCGGCTGATCCACCAAAAAGGCGTCGTGTCCTTGTATGGAGTCGGTCAGGCATAACTCACTTTTGATGCCAGCACTGGCCATCAGTTGGTGCAATTGTTGTTGTAACTCTGTTGGAAACAACAAATCTGTTTTGGCACCAATCACCAAGGCTGAATCCAGAGCCACCCCGGCTAAGGGATTGGCCCCTTTGTGACTGGCATATTTGAATCCATCAAACCAATCCATGGCCCGTGATAAATACAAATAACTGATGGGGTCAAACTGATGGATGAATCGATTGGCATGGTGTTCAAGGTAACTTTCTACCGGAAACTCGATGCCAAAGGGTTGTTCAGGGATTTGTTTCAATGACCGAGGAAAACGCTCATTCCATTCCTTGGCAGAACGGTAACTCAGCATGCCTATCTTGCGTGCAAACTTCATCCCTTCTTCAGGCCAGTTAGCGGCATCGTAATAACCTTTATTAAAATTCTCATCCTTCCTGATGACTTCCCTTTGTAAAGAACGGATGGCAGTGCTGAAGGGTGGTGAGGCCATGCCAGAGGCAATGTGAACCAGGTGTCTGACGTATTGCTTGTGGTTGAATAACAAGGCCAAGGCTGACATGCCGCCCATGGAGGGTCCAATCAATGCATGTAACTGCGTGATGCCCAACGATTGACACAATGCCACTGAAGAGTTGGCAATGTCTTCCAGAGTCAGATCTGGAAAGTCAAAACGGTATGGAGCATTGGTTTTGGGATTGGGTGAGCAAGGTCCGGTTGAGCCTTTACAACTGCCTAAAGAACTGGCACAAATAACGAACCACTGGTTGGTGTCGATGGCTTTGCCTGGTCCAATCATGAATTCCCACCAACCATCGGTGTCATGCTCAGCATGACTGGCAGCGTGAGAATCAGCTGACAAGCCAGTGAGAATAAAAACCGCGTTAGACCGTTCTTCATTCAGTTGGCCCCAGGTTTCATAGGCCAAGATACCCTTTTCCAATTGGCCGCCGCGGCGGAATTGAAAAGAATCTGGAATAGCAAATAACTTGAGATAGTTGGCCATGTTGTCCCCAAAAATAAACGGCCTAATCTAACCAAACCAGGCCGTTTCTAATCGCAGACATTGTAACAAAGAGCCTGTCTGATAAGAAGACTCTTTGTCAGCTGATTAGGTGGTGTTGCGGAACCGCCTCACATAGATGGCCAAAGCAATGGTGACGGCTGCAAAGATCAGGCCATAGTATATGGATGGATTGGTTAAGCCATTGAGCATCGATCTGATTAATTCACCGCTGGTTTGTTTGGTGGGATCAAAATCGACTGATTCTAAATCAAATCCCATGCCCGATGTAAACGGTGTTGTGGCCTTGGCCATCACAATACCAATGGTTTTGAAGACCCCAACTTTCAAGACTTCCAAGTTAACGATGGCATTATAGAAGTACCACCCAAAACCGACTATCAGCGGTAAAAACACAGCCATTAAGAATGGTCTGCGTTTGGAATAGGCTGATGAAAATAACAACCAACCATAAATGGGCAGGGCCCAGGCAGCCTGAGCCAAGCAACCAACAAGGAACGCTCCCCAGTTGTTGATAAAATTGATGTTTGACCAGAGCAGGGTAAAGGGATTGATGCCATTAATTAACAGAATCAGGCTGGTCACCAAAAAGAAAACCAAGTGACTGACCATCAAGCCCAAAGCAAAAATGACTGGCACAACAACAAGGGCTGTGACGAACTTTGAAAGCACCGTTTGGGTGTCAGATACAGGCAATGATTTCCAAAACAGGATGCTGCCGTCTTTGCGGTCATCGTATAAGCTACCGAGCATAAAGAAAAACAGGATGATGAACAGCACAAAGTGATAAATAGAACCGGTAAATAACATAAAAATATCTATGGCACTTTGGATCCCACTGGAATCCAAGTCATCCATGGTGGCAGACCCAAGCTCTATGTATTGACCACCGCCAACCCGCAAGTCAAACTGTTCAACTGTCAAATAAAACAGAATCAGGAAGATCGACATCAATGAACCCATGATCAATGGGGTCTTGAGAAAGGCACCTCGGTGCTCCCAGTATTCTCTTTGAAGTAAAGCTTTGAATGTGTTCATGCTTGGTCCTCCTCTTGCATCAGGGCCACAAATAAATCAGATACCGACGGTCGTTGTACTTCACCCAGGGTTTCAATCACATCTCGGGAAGTGGAATTGAATAACATGATGTATTTACCGAATACCTTGCGCATGGTCAGCGGTTTGTGCGCCATGGCCTGTTCATAATTTTCTTGGTTGACCATCACTTCAAAATAGGAGTTGGTGAGTTCGTCCATGTTGGCATCGAGTACGATTTCACCTTCCCTGATGAACACCACGTCAGTCAGGATGTGTTCTATTTCCTCAACCTGATGGGTAGTGATGATGATGGTCCGTTCATTATCAAAGTAATCATTCAATAAATTGTCATAGAATTGTTTTCTGAACAAAATATCCAAACCCAGGGTGGGTTCATCCAAAACCAATAATTTCGCATCTATGGACATCACAATCGCCAGGTGCAGTTGCGCGGTCATGCCTTTGGAAAGTTCTTTGACTTTGTGATCCATTTTTATTTTGGTCTTAGTTAAAAAGTGTTTGGCCTGACTGATGGAGAAATTGGGGTGTGATTGTTCGGTAAAATGTAACAACTGTTCCACTTTGATCCACTTAGGCAACACCGCGACGTCGGCAATAAAACAAATTTCTTTCATTAGATCGGCGCGGCGTTTGAAGGGATCAATGCCGAGCACTTTGAGTTCTCCTTCACAGGAATCAAGACCCAAAACTGATTTCAACAAGGTGGTTTTGCCAGCACCGTTGGGGCCGATTAAACCAACAATTTTGCCTTTGCTGATGTTGATGTTGACATCCTTTAAGGCCTGAAATTTACCGTACTTTTTGTTGACATTTTGAGCGGTTAAAATGTGACTCATTGGTTACTCCCTATTTCTTTTAATGACTCGATTAACTGAGTGGTGTCTAAGTTTAAATGTTGTATTTTAGTCAGAATTTTTGGCCAGTCTTCATTGATGAACTGTTCATTTTCATTGACCTGTAATTTTTTAGCAGCACCAGGTTTTACAAACATACCCAGGCCCCTGCGTTTTTCTACCAACTGCTCATCAACCAATATTTGATAAGACTTGGAAACCGTTATGGGGTTGACTTTGTAGTCAATGGCCACTTGTCTGACCGAAGGCAAGGCTTCGCCTTCAGCAATGTCCCCAGCCAGGATCATGTCCTTAATCTGGTCTTTCAACTGTAGGTAAATGGGTTCTTTGTCATTCCAGTGAAAGCTCATTTTACGCGGTCACCTCTGGAGTCATTGTGCTGTTGCTTATGGGCACCGACTTCCGTTTTTTCCGGCGGATTGGTTTCCGCTTTTTGGGTAACCGTTATTGCTTGTGCCCCTGGAGTGATGACGTAGCTTAACCCGACAGACGTCAACAAGGACAGAAACAAAATGGCCACCACCAGTGAAAGTTGTTTTAAATGATTCATGAGACACCTGTTGTTTCCAGTAGTGTATTACTTTACTACAACACTACTGATATAGTCAAGTATGCCTAAAGTCATGATTGGTGAATCAGGCGTCGCTTTTCTGCTGCAAAACCACATCAGTCGGATTAACGAAATTGGTTTGTGGTGCCAGGTACCTTAAATAGGGTGGAGCGCTTGATTAAGTGTTCGCGTTTAAAGTTACTGGAAAACAAGTAACAATCCAGCACATAGGGGATATTGGCTTCTTTGTCTACGGTGGGCATGGCCGTTAAGGCGGACGTCAAATCAAGCGTCTCGGTGGCGTAGGATGTCATGTTCGGGACATCGATGGGTTTGAATTCAATCGCTTGGAAATCTTTTAGAGCCAATTGGCAACTCAGCTTGATGTCTTCTCTGGGTGTGTTGTTGCGGTGTGTCAGCCTGACTTTTAATTGGGCATCTGCCACATCAAGCAACACCACTTCAATCAGAGAAGGTAAGTTTTGTAATTCATTTCTGGGTATGGAACCGGCACAACCAGTAATCAAACCAGTAAATACAACAAAAAGTGACAATGTTTTAATTGAGTTCATGGGCTCCGTTCATTTTGGGATCCAGCGCATCTTGTAATGCGTCTGAGAAAAAGTTAAAAGCAATGATCAGTATAAACAATAATCCAGATGCTGCCATAAAATTGTTGAAATAACCCGCTTGAATGTCATTCACCGACTCAGACAGCATCAAACCCCAACTGATTCCCTGTTGTATCCCCAAACCCAAAAAACTGAGTATCACTTCGGTTTTGATGGCTGCAACAAATACCAATGTGGCCTGGATGGTGATTAAATGGGAAGTGTTGGGCAGCACATGTCGCCACAGGATGTGTAAAGGCTTGAGGCCCATGGCCCGGGCAGCTTCAGCAAAAGTCATGTGTTTAAGCACCATCACCTCTGCTCGGATGATGCGACCCACCTGGGTCCAAAAAGTGAGTGTCATGGCAATGTGCATGGCCAATGGATGTCCTTGAAGGGCGTAAGCCAAAGCGGCTACAAACAAATAAAAAGGAATGGCATCCAACACGCCCATCAACCAAAGAATCACCGCATCAAGCCAGGTTCCCGAAAAAAATCCGGCCAAGGCCCCCATAAATACTCCCAGACCGGTGGCCAGCACTGCCACCACCAGCCCCACTTCAAAAGCCACCCGCGTGGCGTACAATCCGCGGGCCGCTATGTCCTGTCCGATGGCGTTGGTACCTAACCAATGATCCCAACTGGCTGGGGCATAGAAATCGGCGGAGATGGCGCTCCAGTCTGTTCCCCACCAACCCCACCAGACGCCAGTGGCCATGAGGCCATAAACAGCCACAATCGCCATACCAATGAGCCCCCAACGGTCATGGCGTAAGCGTTGCCATGGCGACTGGTGAAGTCGATCCAATGGTTGGTGATTAATCGGTATAGCGGTGCCTTTGATCATGCTTCTATCCTCGGATCCAGGTAACGATACAGTATTTCAGCAGTAATCAGCACCAGCACAAACAAGGCAGCGGTCAGCCCGATGATGGCTTTAAGTACCGGTTGATCGCCCGACATGATGGCATCATAGGTAACCAGGCCGATGCCTGGAATGCCAAAATAAGTTTCCAACAACAGTGAGCCACTGACCAAGACCATAGGCACTGAAAACAAAATGCGGGTGATGATGGGAATCAGGGCGTTTTTTAACATGTGACGGTAGGCGATTCGCTTCTCCGAATGACCAAAGGCACGAGCAGTTAAGATGTGTTCTTTGCTGAGCTCTTCTACCAGCACTGCTCGGTAAAACCGGGTGTTATAACCCAATGAAACAAACACCAAAGCCATGGTGGGGACAGCCACAAGATTCAAGTAGGCCAACCACGAGAATTGACCATTGTGGTCATGAACCTGCCAGCCCCTGACTGGAAACCAATCCAAGCCGTAAGTGGAAGAAAATATCAGTTGAAAGCCAATGATAATGATCAGGAATGAAATACTCATGCCCACCACCGCCATGGCCATGATGCTTTTGTCTTGCCATCCCCCGCGGAATCTGGCAGCAGTCATTGCCAGCCACAAAGCCAAGCCATTACCTAAAATGAATCCGGGCAAAAGCAGTTGCAGAGAGGCAGGAAAACCGGCGGCAATGAGTTGGCTTACGGGTTGGTCTTTGGCTAATGAGTTGCCAAAATCAAAACTCAACAATTGTCTGAGGTATTCCAAGTAGCGTTGCCAAAAAGCCTGGTCATAGCCGAGTAAGTTTCGCACCTGCTGGATGTCTTCAGCCGTGGGGTTTTTGCCCAGTAAGCTGTAGGTCAGGTCAGGACCAAAATAGGACATCAGCACAAAGGCCACCAACGTCACGCCCAGTATCAGTGGGATGCCACCTAATAATTGGGTGAGAATCAGGCGTCTGGTACTGGTCATTTCACATCAACATACCTGAGGTGATAGCCACCGACTATGGTCCGATCCGGATAGGTGATGACATTTTTGTGCCACAGGTGAATTTTATTGCGCGCCAACCCCGAAATCACCACACAGTCATCTATCACCATTTGATTCATCTGTTGATACAGCGCCGTGCGTTCAGCAGATGGTTGCATCACACTGCTCATTTCATAAAGTCGATTGAAATCGGCGTTGTCATAATTGAAATTATTAGAGCCGGGTGTTTGGTTGGGGCCATAAAACAATTGCAAGGTGTTTTCAGCATCCGGATAGTCTAAGGTCCAGCCCAAAAAGAAAAACGGCGCTTCACGGTTTTTGATGGCCCGATTGAAGTTACCAAAACTGGGGTAAGGGTGGTAGGTGATCTGTTCAACAGGGTAGCCAGCTTGCTGTAGGAAGCCACGCATTTGTTCAAAAAATTGAAGTTGTAGCACACTGCCATTGGTGTGGTATTCAAATGCAGGCAAGGCACCCATGTTTTGTTGATAAGTTTGCAACATTTGCTTCGCGCCTGCCAGGTCATGGGTAACCGATGCTGTAGAAATATCGGGGTCATATTCAGGCACACTGGGGGGAATGACTCCTGGAAACACTGTTCCTAAGCCAAAATAAAAGGCGCGGTTTTTTTGGGTCCAATCATGGGCTTTGCGGATAGCACAACGTAACAATTGGGTATTTTGGTCATGTGCAGGGTCCCCTGTGTTGCCAAAATTGGGGTCATCCATGTTGAAGCCATGGTAAACAAAGCCGGCTTCCATGCCATAGCTGTGATGGTATTGTTCGGTGATTTGGGGGTGCAGCTGTAAAGGATCAACACTGACCAACACCTGATTTTGTTTGTCTTTGGGGACGGTGGTGTATTGAACTTCATTGCCTTTGGTGAATGATTGCCATCGAGAAGATGTTTCTTCAATGAAGTGAATTTCCAAACGGTCAACAAAGGGCGCTGTACGCCCATGTAAGTCCAGCAGACCATACTGCTCATGTGCCGCTTCCAGGTACCCTTCAGCATAAATATCCAGAGGCTCTTTTCTGAATTTCTCATGGGGTATCAGCACCGCCTTTTGGCTATCAAAATGAGTCAGTTGAAAGGGACCGGAACCAACAGGGTTTGAGCCGAACTGGTTGCCTAATGCCTCCACCACTTCTCTGGGAGTGATCGCAGCAAAGCCCATGGCCAATGAATAAATCAGTTGTGGGTAGGGCTGGTGCAAATGTATTTGTATGGTGTGTCGATCCAGTGCTTTAAGCCCACTGACCGGCGCATCATAATCTGCACCATTTTGTTTCCACTCTTCCAAACCAACAATTTTACCTTGCCACAACCAGGCGCCAGTTGCAGCCAGCTCAGGATCAAAACTGCGTTGGATTGAATAGATAAAGTCTTGCGCTGTGACTTCCCTTCCTTGGCCACCAGGAAATGCCGGGTGGTCTTGAAACACCACACCGGTTTTAAGCTCAATGGTGTAGATCAGTCCATCTTCGCTGATGGTTGGCATCGCTTTGGCCAAGTTGGGTTTCAACTGGTAAGGTCGTTGCAGGAATCGATAACTGTATAAGGTATCAAAAAGATTCACCACCAAGGTATTGCTGTAAATGGTTGAAGCCTTGATGGGGTCCAGACTCAGCGGTGTTCCTTCTATGGCATAGCGGTAAACTTTGCCACCTGGTTTACTTGTTTGGCTCGGCGCATTACCATCGTCGCTGGCAGAGCAGGAGATCAGTGTTAAGGCGCAAATCCAACAGTACAGCAAACGTCTCATGAAGCTTGTGGGTATGAAAGGAATCAACGATTATAACCAGACAATGGGTTGTGGTAAACTGTTGTCATGAACGATCAGTCACAACGATTTAGCTCATTCAGTGAGTTTTATCCCTACTATTTGTCCGAACACAAGCACCCAACGTGCCGTCGTTTACATGTCATTGGCTCTTTGTCTGTGTTACTGGTATTGGCCTATGTATTGATGACACAAAAATGGGTTTGGTTGTGGTTATTGCCGGTGCTGGGATATGGATTTGCTTGGGTCGGCCATTTTTTCTTTGAACACAATAAACCCGCCACATTCAAATACCCACTGTACAGTTTCGTGGGTGACTGGGTGATGTTTTGGCAGGTCATAACAGGAAAAATCAAGTTTTAAGATTTTTGTAGCCTTCCCCATGTCACTCGGTCGTGACCAGCCAAATCTCTGGCAAAGCCTATGTCTTGGAAACCACCGGCTGCTAAGATGTCAGCCACAGCTTGCTGCTGTTGCCAGCCATGTTCAAACATCAGAATGCCACCAAGCCTCAAAAAATCCGGAGCTCTAGAAGTGATGTCCAGGAAGTCTGACAGGCCTTGTTCGCCTGCGACCAGTGCTGAAGTGGGTTCGTGTTGTAAAGCTTCCAGGTGTTCGTCATCAGCTGCCAGGTAGGGTGGGTTACTGACGATCAAATCAAACTTTTGGGCTGGAACGTGTTCGAACCAATCCGATTGCAGAAAGGTGACGTGTTTGATGCGATTGATCTTGGCATTTTTACTGGCCACCTCTAAGGCTGGCGCTGATTGATCAGTCGCCAGGATGGTGGCTTGTGGAAACACACGGGCCAGTGCCAGTGCCAGTGCACCGCTGCCAGTACCCAGGTCCAACACCCGCTCAGGTGCCTGTTTTTCATACAAACTGACGGCCGTTTCAATCAAAATTTCACTGTCTGGCCTGGGTATCAATGTGTGTGGATTGACCTGCAGTGTCAAATCCCAAAAGGCTTGCTGTCCGGTGATGTAAGCCAGGGGTTCGCCGGTGTTTAACCGGCTCATCCATTCATCCAATTGTTGGATGTTTCCAACAGTCAATGGATGATCAGGGTGAGCAAACAACCAGGCTGAATTTTTATCCAACGCAGCAGCCAGCAATTGCCTGAGTACATTCGCGGCTATGACTTGTCGGTTTGGAGTTTGCTGTTGCTGGCTTATCCAGTCTTTGATGGTGAACAAAGGTTGGTGGCTGGTTGGTGGTCAACCAAAGCTGCCATCAAACAACTTGTCTTGTAAGGCAGGTGTTGAATCAAAACCACTGGAATTCAATACATCGCTTTGGGTGTCAAAAGGATTGCTGCTGATGACGTCATTTTGATGAACCGACTGTTGCGACTGTGTGGTGTTGGTGTCAATGGTCATTTCATTGGTTACCAGGTTTGGAACCGTGACAACAAAAGCCACTGCCAAAGACAAAGTGACCACAGCTGTTTTATAGGATTTGTTGAAACCCAATTGGCTGAACCATGAACGACGCGACTGCTCAATTGAGCGGGCCACTTGTTGACTCCACTCCCGCAAAGACAAGGCCAGCTTCATGGCTTGTGCAGCAGCTGAATGGTTGGCCAACTGCTCTGCTTTTTGTATGCGTGATGAGGAAGCTTCAGTGGCTGACAAACAATCGCCAGCTGTGTCAGCTGAGACCTCTTGAGTGCTGTTGTGTTGAAACAAATCAGCCAATTGTTTTTCATTCAAAGTCATAATCAATATCCAATTCTTTTAGTTTTTCTTTCAGTGCCAACATGCCCCTTTTGGAGAGGTTTTCGGCTTTATAAAATGACCAACCTGTTAGTTCAGCCATTTCTTTGACAGCGTAACCTTGAAGCCGTAGCTTAACGGCTACCCGGCGGCTTTCTGGTAAGTCTGCAATGGCTGCCATGATTTGTTGCTGTAACTGCTTGTCAGCCAACAACCGGTCTGGTTCTGCCACTGGACTGACCAAATCAGTCCGATACGTACCTTGTTCATCCTGATCTTCAGGTAAAGCAACGTTTTGTTCATGTTTCTGTTGCTTTCTGGCCAGATCAATAATGACATTTGCCGCTGTTCTGTATATATAAGACGAAAGGTTTTCTATTTCTCGGTCACTTTCCAGTAACTTAAATAATTTGATGGACACTTCTTGGTAAACATCATCTGCTGTGACTCCAGTGACTTGGATGTTCTGGCTGTACACCGCTTTCTCAATCAGGTGTTGATGTTCGAGGAAGATTTGTTCTAGGCGCCTGCGTTTCACGACATCAAAAAGCGTCAATGAACGAAAGAATCACGCCTTTGGTGTTCAGCAAGCCTTGTTGTTTGGCGTACTGGATGGCAGTGAAGCCCTGGTGGTTCACCAGCTTGGGGTCAATCCCGCACTTCAACATTTCATGGGCAATGTTGGCTATGTGGCTGTCATCTCCATGTTGACCGTTCGCATCTTTTTTATCCTTGGCCAAGGACCCGCAAAGCACATGCAAAGCAGATTGGCCCTGGTGATCTTGGTTGTTGATATCCAGTCCATGTTGTTTTAACAGGCGAATGGTGGCTTTGGCCTTGGCGGTGTTGGCATAATAAGAGGCAGCGATGGCAACATGGTGGTAAAGCGATAATCCAGCATCGTCACAGGTATTGATGTCAGCACCGGCATCCAACAGCATGCTGACGCAGGCTTCACTCCATTGTGATGCCGCTAAGGCCAGATACGAGTAGCCGCCGGGACCGCAGAGGTTGGGGTTGGCGCCATGACTGAGCAACAAACCCACCAACGACCTGGATTGGCTGATCACCGCACTGGAAAGCGGGGTGCTGCCATTGTCTGACCGGTGTTCAATGTTGGCCTGATTTTGAATCAAGTAGGAAGCCACCGCCCGATGGCCTTTGCCAGCTGCATGAACCAATCCGCTACAGCCTTTGTTGTCGACCAAATCTATCGGGACACCTTTCAATTTAAGCTGGTTAAGTCGTCCCAAGTTACCGTTGGAGATGGCTTCAAACCAGGCTTGACGATGGGCTTGGCTGGTTTCTCCAGTCTCCTTTACTGGCTGCGGTAGTGATTCCTCCACGACTCGCTGCTGTGGGGCTTCAGCTTGGCTGTCCTTGCTGGATTTGGTGGCGGCTGTATCAGGTGCAGTCATTCCATCTTCAGCTGCTGTGAATAAAGGTAACTCCATTTGTTTGTCTGCCTCTAATTTGGCTACCATCATCTTGTGAATGTGTGGATGTTTTTTTTCTGCCACCGAGAAAGCCGACTTCCCAGCCTTGTTCTTTTGACAGCAGTCGACCTGGTTTTCCAACAGGGTTTTGATGATTTTGGTATTAGGTGTGGGCTGTTGGGTGGCAATCAACAAAGCATTTTCATCCTGGTGATTGCATAAATTGACATCGGCCTCATGCTCAATCAATAACTGCAGGATGTTGTGGTTGTTGCTTAAAACCGCATCGAGAAAAGCGGTCATGCCCATGTGATCTTGTGCATCGAGGTCTTCGGCATGCTGTAACAAATACCTGACTTTCTTTTCGTGGCCCAACAGGCAGGCTGTCATCAGGGCTGTGCGTCCGTTTTTGTCCACTGCCGAGTGTTCACCGGTGTGGGCAAAAACCATTTCCAGTCCCCTGGTCATGTCTTTGCCAAACTGTGTGGCCGCCACCAAAGGCGGACAATGCGACTCATTGGGCATGCATTGGGTTGATAAAAAATGTTCAGCAATTTTCCAACGGCCATGCTTCAATGCCACATTCAACGGCGCAAATTCAGGGTGGTTAACGGCTTCGACATCGACCCCAGAGTCCAGCAATTGAAGCAATTGGTCTAGTTGTCCTTGGCGACAACAGTTGAGGACTTTTTTGGCGTTGGGTGACAGGGGTTCGTTCACGGACAAGTCACCTGTGTAACTCAGTCAGTACGGGAGCGGTTGTCAAAGAAAGGCGCTCAGCTGGGGCGGGCCGGTTGGTTGTCATGTCCATGTTGTCTGTCGTTAACCAAGATCAATTGAAAGTAAGTGTTGCCGTTAAACCAGTGGTGTTGTTGCGTTTGATTTCAATGTCCCAATTATACAGGTCACACAGTCTTTTGACGATAGCTAATCCCAATCCAGAACCTTTGCTGTTGGCTTTGCCGGCGCGGTAATGGCGGTCAAACAATTTGGGTAGCTCTGATTCGGTGACGCCGATGCCGTCATCTTCTACCACAATACTGTTTTTATTGAGGGTAATGTGGACGGTTCCTTCAGTGGTGTATTTAATGGCATTACCAATCAGGTTGCTCAACACCACAGAAACCACTGATTCTGGTGCTTTGACTTGTAACCAGTCATTTTCGGTGATCTTGGTTTTAACCGGTTTGAGTTTTAAAGTGGGTTCAAAACCAGCCACGATGTTGCGAATGATGAGTCCCGGTTGGGTGCGTTCTAGGCCGTGGCTTTCTTTGCGCTCCTCACGGGCCAGTAACAACAGGGTTTCGGTTAATTCAGTTGATTGCTTGGTGGCCCGTTCAATGCGGTTGATTCGATCCAAATCTTTGGCACTGATGTTGGGGTTAGACTTGATCAGTTCCACGGTGCTTTTGATCACCGTCAGCGGGGTGCGTAATTCATGGCTGACATCAGCATTGAACTCTTTGTCCCTGATCACATAGTCTGTCAAACGCTGCGCATAGGCATCCAGGGCCTTGGCGACTTTGCCCACTTCATTTTCATTGAAATAGGGTGCCAGAGGCTCGATGTGGGTGTCGGCTGTCAGGTTTTCTAATTTGGCAGTCAAACGACTCAGTGGTTTGAGCGCTTTTTTAGAGACATAAATGGCCAATAAATAGGCCAACAACAGGAACAACAGAAACATGCCACCAAATGCCATCAACAGGGGCTTGGAACTGTTTTCAATGTGGCTGATGTCGTATTTGATGAAGCCCCAAACCGGCTGGTTGTTAACTTGGTGTCTTTTGTTGACCGCCACAATATAAGTTTTACCCGCTTCATCTAACACATGGGTGCCTTCGGCTAACTCACCATAATTGGCAGGTAGGTTCAATTGCAGGTTACCAGGGGTGGTGATGATGCCTTCAATTTTGGTGGAGACCTGTTCTTCACTGACCAAGTTGGGGTTGAGGCTTAATTTCAGCATGTAGGCATCCAGGTCTTCCTGAATGGTCTGCGCAATCAAGTCATTTTGCATGCGTTCGCGGATGCTCAGCGAACTGATGGCAAACAACATGGTTAATAAGGTACTGAAAGCCAGAAAGCCAATGACAATCCGGCTCTTGATGCTACTCCGAAAGTTCATCCGGATCAGATACGTGGTAACCGATGCCATGGCGGGTATGGATCAGGCTTTTATCAAAGGGTTTGTCGATGGCTGTACGCAAGCCATGGATGTGAACTCGCAAAGAGTCAGAATCAGGCATTTCTTCGCCCCACACTTTAACTTCCAATTCTTCTCGAGGTACCACGTAGGGGCTGGATTCCATCAGAATTTGTAGCAGTTTCAAGCCAGTGGGATTCATTTTAATGGTTTGGCCAGCCCGTTTAACAGTTAAGCTGTCCAAATTATATTCAAGGTCAGCCACGGTCAGCTTGCGGTTGAGGTTCTGCTTTTTGCGGTTACCCAAGACTTGTACACGGGCATCCAGCTCCTGCAAGGCAAAAGGTTTCACCATATAATCATCGGCACCAAACTCAAAGCCTTCCAGTTTTTGTTCTAGCGTGTCACGGGCGGTGAGCATGATGATGGGTGTGTTCTTCTTGGCATCCTTACGCAGCTTCTTGCACAAATCCAAACCATCCATGCCGGGTAACATCAAATCAAGGACGATGACGTCAAAATCATTGGTCACTGCCAGATGTAAACCAGTCACACCATCCCCTGCATAATCAACGATGTGTTCTCGGTCTTCGAAATAATCAACAATGTTCGCAGCAATGTCGGTGTTGTCTTCAACTACTAATATTTTCATGTCTTTCCTGTTTCGTGGGTTCTCATTTTGTGCGACTAAAAAAAATCCCAAGGAGTTTGGAAACGCCTTGGGAGGATTTAGATGCCCGGATAACAGTCAAATTCATTTGGAGAACTCTGACGTTAAGAACATCATACTAACATTTCTGTTAAGTTATCGTTAAGCGCTGATTAATAGATTGTAAATCATGCCGGGCATAAATTGAAGTCAATATTCGGATTGGGTGAATTTGCTAAAATCAGACCCATTTCAATTTTCTCATAAGCCACATGCTTAAATTTTCATTGTTGTTTGTCACCTTGTTTGTTGCTTTATTCCTGCTACAAATCACTCAGGTGGCACAAGACGCGGTCATCACACCATTCACCTCAGGCGTTGCTGCCTTGAGTGCATGGGTCATGCAATTATTTGATCCCAGTGTCATCTCCGCTGGCAATGTGCTGGGAGATCCAGCCAGTCACCGCACCATATTGATTGTGCCAGGTTGCAATGGCATCGAGGCCATGATCATTTTGTTTTCGGCGTTGGTGGCCTTCCCAGCACCTTGGTTATACAAGCTGAAAGGTTTGTTTTGGGGATTCATTGCCATCCATGCGCTGAACACCGTTCGCATCATTTCATTGTTTTATCTTTTACAATGGGACCAGGCTTGGTTTGAGTGGTTCCATCTTTATGTGTGGCAGGCTTTGATTATTTTGGATGCCCTGATTGTGTGGTTGATTTGGTTGCGATACATGCCTAAGAAGGAAGGCCACGACAGTGATCCCAAACCTGGTTCCACCGAAAACCCAGATCCCAGTTTAGCGGTATAACCACAAAAAAAGCGTTTGCAACTTCACCGTCACAAACGCTTTTAATTCATTCAAGCCAGCTGTTCAGCTGGCTTTTTTGTTGCTTACATCAATCCAACACGGTGATGGTGACCGTGGCAGTGGACTGTTGTGTACCATCGGTGATGGTGTAGGTAAAGGTGTCCACGCCGCACCAGTTAGGTGGTGGTGAATAAGTGATATTACCGTCGGCGGTGAAATCAATCACCGAACCCAGTGAACCTGAAGTGTCCACAGAGATGACAGTCAATTCATCCCCATCCGGATCCACATCATTGGCCAACACGTTGATGGTCACATCAGTATTCTGCGTAGTGAAATAAGCATCATCGATGGCCAAAGGAGCTGAGCCCTGGTCATTGATGGTGACATTGATGTTGGCCGAGGCAGTGGCACCGTCTCCATCCATGATGGTGTATTCAATGGTGGCTGAACCGGTGGCATTGGCGTTGGCAATGACCGTCACTGTGCCATCACCGTTATTTACGGCGCTTACATCTGGGTTGGTGCTGGTGCCCACAGAAACCAAGCTCAGTAGGGCATCATCACCATCTGGATCGGCATCGTTGAACAGCACATTGACCACGGCTGAGGCGCCGGCTTGCAAGGCAATGCTGTCATCACTGGCCACTGGCGGTGCATTCACTATGGTGATGTTGACCGTGGCAGTATCGGTGCCGCCTTCACCATCGGAAATGGTGTAAGTGAAAGTGTCCGTGCCCACGTAACCGCTATTCGGTGTGTAGGTCAGCACATCGCCGTTATTGACTACCAGGCCATTGGCTGGCGCGGTGTTGCTGGTGATGGTCAGCACATCGCCTTCATCCTGGTCGCTATCATTGTCCAACACCGGGATGACCACGCCTGGGGAGTTGCGGTTCACCTGGATGCTGTCGTCATTGGCCACTGGATCGGCGTTAAGGAATATGATTTCACCCAAGGTGGTGTTGGTTTCGGTTTCTTGGTACTTGTAGACATCAACCGTGCGTTTGTGTTGAGCCGGATTGCGCAGTGCGCGACTGATCCAAGCTGCCGGCGCATCCACTTTGCGTTTCACCCATTTCATTGGGACTTCATCGTCAGCAATGTCGACTTCAACGAATTCATCTTCCACCGTGATGAAACTGATCTCTACGCGGCGGTTTTTGGGCTGATTGGGGCCATCGTTGTCATAGGCTGGCTGAGATTCACCCATGCCTTTGGTGTTGATGATGCTGGCATCAATGCCATGTTCCACAAAGAAGGCTTTGGCACTGGCCGCACGGCGTGCTGATAAATCCAGGTTGTAGGCATCTGAGGCAATGCTGCAGGTGTGGCCGACGATATTAATCGAACTGGCCAACTCAGTGGCTTTGATTTGTTCAACCAGTGACTTCAGCTCAATGGCAGCATCCTCACGGATGTAGTGTTCATCCAAATCAAAGAAGGCCATTGACGACAGGTCAACTTGGTTTTGGACCAGTTGGCGTTTCTGCTCTTGTAACTGCTCCAAGCGATCTTCATCAACCACCTGTACTTCTTCATCTACAGTGGTGGGCCGATGTGACTGACCAAAATCATAACGGTACATCAGGTTGGCCCGGGTATCGCTTTTGTCGGTTTCAAAGTCACCGGTTTTTTGGATTTGTTCCAGCGATAAAGCCAGGCTGTGACCGGTGTTATGGAAGTATTTCTCTAAATTCAGGCTGCCAGTGAATTGATCGCTGCTGTAATCACCGACTTCATAATCCAGTCCGCCAGTCAATCGCACCAGGTGATTCTCAAAATATTTACCAATGCGGCCACCCACGCCCCAGTCATAAGGGTGCTCGTAATTTCTGATGATGGTTTCGATGGTTTGCGACTGCACGTAATCTCGCCCATCGATTTGGCCAAAAATATCTTCAGTCACCGATGTAGAGACTTGGCTGTTCAGGCGTGACCCGGTGATGGCACCGCTCAAATTGACGTTCCAGAAACGGTCCCTGACTTCGCTACCAAATCCGACCGTGAACTTGCGGTCATCAAAGGTGTTCTGATCAACGGCAGCAAAATATTTCCAAATTCTGATGTCGTCTTCGTTGTTAATCAAGTCGCCTTTTTCAGCGGCGCCAGCTATGCGATGATAATCAAGCTTCAAACCGCCAGCGCCATCAGACAACCACACTTCACCCATCCAGTTGCTGTGCCAGCTGGTGTTGAATGATTTCAAGAAATCACCGACGATTTCACCCTCGTTATCAATCCCGATTCCAAAGCGGGTGTCGTCACCGGCATAGGCAAAGTTGATTTGATCCTCGTTTCCGGAAACTGAGGTGTATTCTTGTGCTCCGGCTGACATCACCGTCAGCATGGCCGCTGCGGCTAATTTAAAAGCATGGTTATCCATTTTATCCCCTGTTGCTTAATGTACATTAGCCCTGCATTTTAGCAACTTGAGGAATCGTTTGTCATGACATTTCAAGCAAATGAAGAAGTTTGTAACTTAATGACACACCAAGCAATCAACTCACCGCAAGGGCCTGAGTGACTGGCTGATGTTGTGCTCTACCTGGGCAATGCTTTCATGGGGACGGGATATGATGGCTGCAGAGCCTTGTTCCAGGGCAATGATTTTGCCTTGGTAACCATCCATCTCCATGTTGATGGCTTCTTTCACCGGTGCATTGGGCATGTACAACACCGTAATTGGCTGATTCAATTCGTTCATCATCACCATGCGCGCGCCACGACCGTTCAGGGTGGGGCACAATTTCATGAAGCGCACCTGACCCAGTTCACCATCGATGGCGGTATTGATGCTGGCAAACAACGGGGCCAGTTCCTGTTGCGGTATTTCTTCGTCAGCCATGTAGACCGAGGGTTCCATCAACAGGGCATCATGGATAAAGCGTTCCAATTCAGATTCGTTGGATTGATTGAACCACACGGCCCCCAAACCAAACATCATGACCAGTGAGGCAGCCAGTAGCAACCACCGTTGTTGGCGGCTGCGCTGGTGGCTTTGTGAAAATCGAATGTGTTCGATGTTGGATTTGGGTACCGGTACTTTCAAAGCCGCCGCAATGATGCGTTCTTCGGCCATGGCTTGTTGATAAGCACGGCGGCACCTGGGATCATTTTTGATGGCATCCAGAAACTCCGGTGTTTGGTTGTGAGGATCGGCATCCAAAATATTTTTGAATTCAAAGTAGTTCATGTTTTGGTTCCTGTGCGACTGGTTTTATTCAGTTTGGCTTTCAATTGTTTTCTGGCTCTGAACAGTTGGGTCATGACCGCGCTGGGACTGATGGACAACTGTTCGGCTATTTCATCGCAGCTGAAACCGCCAATGACTTGCAGCATCAGTGGTTCCGCGTACTTTTCATCCAGATTGATCATGGCTTGGCGGGTGAGGTTGATGTCCATCACTTCGTCCGGCGTGTGGGTGTGAGGATCTTCAATTTCCATGACCATGTCATCCAGGCTACTGGTGATGGGGCGCTTTTTTTCGAATTGACGGGCAAACTCGCGACGCAAGATGGTAAAGATCCAGCTTTTGGCTGCCTTTTCATCTTTCAATGAGTTGATCGCGCGCCAGGCCCTTAAATAGGTTTCTTGAACGAGGTCTTTGGCCATTTGTTCGTCTTTGCCGAGCCAGTAGGCAAAGCGATACAAGTCGTCATAATACTGCCCCAACAAGGCGTCAAATTTTCGTTCTTTAGTGCTCATAGGGGTAAAGACCTGTGCAGGCCACTTTCATTGCAAAAATCATTACTTTAGTCACGATTTTGAGTAATGAGGCTCATTTTGACACAAATCGGTGTAAGCTATTTGATTTTTAAAAATCCGCACCCACATGAGAACACCTATCGTCTTAATGATGTTTGGTGCATTGCTTGCCTGCCAAAAACCATCCCAAGAATCTGCCGGCCAGCAACCCAACTCAAAAACCACTGAAGCAGTCAGTCAGGAGCCTAACATGTCGCAAATTAAACCACCCAAAGCCACAAAAAAACCCCATGTATTCGAAATTCATGGTGATCAGCGCATCGACAACTACCATTGGCTGCGGGATGACACCCGCGAAGATAAAGATGTCTTGGCATACCTGAATGCGGAAAACCAATACACCGAGTCACAAATGGCCGACAGTGATGCCTTGACAGACCGCCTTTATCAGGAAATCATTGACCGCATTGTGCAGAACGATGAATCTGTGCCATACCAGTTGGACGAATATTGGTATTACAGCAAATACACCGAGGGCAAAGAGTACCCCATTTATGCCAGAAAAAAAGGCAGCTTGGACGGTGAAGAAGAAGTGCTGATTGATGTCAATGCGTTGGCCGAAGGACGTGCTTACTACGCATCCAATAACCAGTCGGTTAGCCACAACCACCAGCTTTATGCCTTTTCAGAAGACACGGTTTCACGTCGTCAGTACGACATTCGCTTCAAAGACCTGAGCACCGGGGAAATGTTACCCGATGTGATCAAAAACACCACTGGATCGGCGGCTTGGGCGAAAGACAATAAGACCGTGTTCTATACCCGCAAACACCCCACCACCTTGTTGCCCTATCGGGTCTACCGACACGAGTTGGGCACGCCGGTGAGTGAGGACGTGTTGGTATATGAAGAACCAGACAACACCTTTTATGTGGCCTGTTACACCTCAAGGTCTAATGATTACATCATGATTTATTCGGGCGCAACGACCCAGACTGAAATGCTTTACTTGCCAGCAGACCAGCCCCAAGGTGAATTTAGGCCGGTTTTGCCACGCGAAGACAAGCACGAATATACGGTGGAAGATTTCCATGGTGATTGGATCATCAAGACCAACTGGAAGGCCTTAAATTCACGCATCATGAAAGCCCCCATCGGCGAATCATCGGATAAACACCAATGGCAGGAAGTGGTTCCCCATGACGATGAAACCCTGATCTATGACATGGAAACATTCAAAGACTGGTTGGCCGTTGAACAACGCCAAGATGGCATCAGGCACATCAAGGTCATGAACTGGGCCACGGGTGAAAGCCAATTGATTCAATCCGAAGAAGCGGCTTATACCATGAGCATTGATTTCAACCCTGAACAAAATCAGAATGTCATGCGCTACGAATACGATTCGCTGACTCAGTTGGGCTCGGTATACGAAGTTGATTTGGATTCAGGTGAAAGAAAACTGTTGAAGCAAGACAAAATCAATGGCGAATACAATGCCGATGAGTACCAGTCTCAACGGTTGGAAATCACCGCCAGAGACGGTGCACTGGTACCGGTTTCAATGGTCTACAAAAAAGGCCTGGGTGACTTGGACCAACGGCCCTTATTGGTTTATGCCTATGGTTCTTACGGCTCTTCCATTGATCCTAAGTTTTCGTTGAGTCGCTTGTCATTGCTTGATCGTGGCTTTATTTTTGCCATCGCCCACATCCGCGGTTCTCAAGCCAGGGGGCGGCAGTGGTATGAAGACGGTAAGATGTTCAACAAAATCAACACCTTCACTGATTTCATCGATGCCACCCAAGCCTTGTTGGCACAAAACATCGGAGATGATAAGCGGGTGTATGCCTGGGGTGGCAGTGCCGGTGGCTTGTTGATGGGTGCGGTAGCCAACATGAATGGCATGCTCTATGACGGCATGATTGCCTCCGTGCCTTTTGTTGATGTGGTGACCACCATGTTGGACGAGGACATACCGCTGACCACCGGTGAATTTGATGAGTGGGGCAATCCCAAAAACAAAGACTCCTATGAATACATGCTGTCATATTCACCGTATGACCAAGTCAAGGCCCAGGACTACCCCAACATGCTGATCACCACCGGATTGCACGATTCGCAGGTACAGTATTGGGAACCAGCGAAATGGACTGCCAAATTGAGGGAGTTGAAAACCGATGACAACTTGGTGTTGCTCAGAACCAATATGGACACCGGCCATGGTGGCGCGTCCGGACGTTTCAGCTACTTTAAGGAAACCGCACAAGATTACACCTTCTTGCTGAAACTGGCAGGCATCAAAGAATAATCGCAGACAATGGACTAAATACAGGTATGGCACGGCTTGACTGACATGGATATTAATCTCAGCATCGAGCCGGCTCCTAACCGTCATTACCCGGCTTGATCGGGTAATCCAGGTACGCGGTGTGTCGTGTTACTTAGGAATCTCAATAAACGGGAGGCTGGTTCTGCCTGGATTCCGGATCGGGGTCCGGTATGACGAAAGTATAGGCCTAACCGGCCGGCATATGACCTTCTTAAACACTTTCCTCAATCTCCTCTTGGCCGCGACAGCATGGATGCAGTAGCGGCCAAGAGCCCAGCAAATCAACGCGGCCGGGTCGGTTCGCTGGAGATGCGGATGATTTCAGTTTGATTTAAAAGCCAATCACCCGGTACGGGATCGGCCCAATCCAGGGCGCTGCTCCATTCGGCATCACCGTTTAACTGTAATTGCATCGAACCAGAGGCCTCAACGGTGGTCGCTGGTGTGCCACTGCAGCCAGGGCACAGGGTGTCGCTGAACACGGTAACCATATTGAAATCAAAAGGTGAGGTGCTGGATTGGACGTCACTGATGGCCCAGCGGGGCTCGCCGTCGCTGCCGTAAATAAAGGGTATGGTGATGTTTTTGTCTCCAATGGTTACGACCGCCATGCCCCAGCCTGGGGTATCAGGACGACTCCACATGCCGGTGTAATTTTCCACTTCGGGCTCGGCACTGAATGGCAACCACTCAATGTTCTCCTGACCTGAGTCAGCACCCAGCTCCCAAGTGAAGGTGGCTTGGCGCTCATTGTGAAATGCTAAGGTGATGCTGCCGACCACATCCACCGTCACGCTGCTGTCATTGATTTGGGTGGTTTTCAGCAAATCAGTGGCGTAAGTATCACCCACCAAGAGGTCTGCCGAAGTGTACCAAATCGGCAGGCCAGCATCATCGTAAGTGAACCACAGCACTTGTAGGCGGTTATCAAAAATACCAATGTTGAATCCACGACCAGAAGTGACCGGATTGAACCAATTTCCGGCATTGGGCCTGATGACTTTATCGGCATCTTCAGGGAAACGGTCAGCCAATTGCGGCACCAACAACATCTTGTGCGGCTGATCCAGGCCGGCACTGCGAACCAGCTCGCCGACAAAAGCCTGGGTATTGACATCAAATTCAAGGATGGCGTTTTGGTCACTGACCGCCACCAACAAGCGACCACTGTCGGTCAGTTCAATGCCCGTGGGGTTGGAGTATCCCAGGGCCGCCAAATCCGCAAAGATGCCTTCAAAGGTCCCCGCATTGGCATCGGTGATGACAATTTTATCGCGTCCCTGGTCGGTGTGTAACAACAGGTCATCATCTGTTACCACAAAAGCATAGGGATCAACCAGCCAAGGCATGGTATTGTTGCCTATTTTATTCATGAATCCAGAGCTTTCGGTGCCTTCATAGACTTTGAAATTGAGTCCACCTGCATATATTTGGCCATTTTTTTCATACAAATGATTGATGTTTTCGTCGACAGTTTCTATGAAACGGTCGTTAAAAATGTTGGCTTCGGGGCCATTGTTAATGACAAAATCTCTCATGTAATCGTGAGGCCCAGTGTAATCAGGGTCCCTGCCAGATCTGGTTTTGCCAACGATCAGTTTATTTGACCCTTCAGGTACCAACAGCGCTGAAGGAAAACCAGAGTCTAAAGCAGTTTGTGAATCTGAGTACGGCTGGATAATCACTTTAGGATTGGCAGCCCGGTCCATTAAATCCAGTGCTTTCACCTGGCTGCTGCTGCTGTAGAAAAGCTGATGGGTGAATGAATTGAAGGCCAGGTCAGATTGGAAAGTCAGCAAACCGTCATCAGGCAGCACTTCGATGCCTTTGGGTAGGCCGGTTTGGGCATCAAAACGCAGGATGCGGTTGTTGCCCACACTGATTACCAGCAAGTCGTACAGGCCGTTGGCAATGTCAACCACGCCATCGTTGTCATCATCTTCATCGGCATGGTTGCCGATGCCGTCTTGATCAAAGTCGCGGAATTCTGATTGTTCAAAGACAAAATCATCGGCAATGTCGCCCACGCCGTCCTGGTCACTGTCTTTGACTTCGTTGGGGTTTTGCGGAAAATCATCCTCGTTATCCAAGATGCCGTCGTTGTCGTCATCAAAATCGGCGTTGTCACCGATGCCATCGTTGTCGAAATCAGTTTGTTCGTTGGCATCTTGGGGGAATTGATCGGCTACATCACCCACACCATCGCCATCGCTATCGAATGTTTCATTGGCATCGTAAGGAAAGTGGTCATCGCGGTCTAACACCCCGTCACCATCCTGATCTATCAATGCCGCAGTAAAATCTGCTGGCATGGGGGCCGAAGAAATGCTGTCTTGATTGTTGACCACAAAATCTTTCAGTAAATTCAAGGCCATGGCATTGTCTCTTTCACCTTGAACTCCACAAGGGCCCCCGCCACATTGAACATTGGGGTTAGATAAATAATCTAATTCTAGGAATCGATCGATGGTACCTGTACCAAATGAACCCATCGCTGTGCCAAACTGCCCCAGTTTAGCGAAGCCTTTGGCGCCTTCAATAAATGGTGAATTGTCATTGTGATGACTTGCTCCCAGGTTGTGACCTATCTCATGCACCATCAACTGATCACTGCATAACGACCAGCTGCTCATGCCATCAGCCATGATATTAATACCATAACTGGGGTCAAGGCCACCATTGCCGTCGCCAACTGGAAAATAAGCAATGCCACAATTTCCGCGGGTCTCGATGTTGTGGGTGCGCAAGAAAATCACCAAATCTGCCCCTGATTCTGTGTAAAACTGAGGCAAATTTTCCAAGCCCGATGCACCGACGCCAATAGACAAAACCTGTCGCATATATTGTAATAAGTCTGCATTGGCATCATCAAAGTTGTAGCCCACTTGCTCTAAACCCACCAAACGGATGGCCAGGTCGATTGCTGAATTAGCGTACGTTTGGTTAGAAACATTAAAATATTGGGCCACGCGGGTGTCCAGTAAGTCACCTGGGTAACGCTCGGCAATGGCTTGGTCATAGATCACCAAAACATCTATCACGGTGCCGGCCACTTGGGGGTCTACCGGGGGTTGTGTTGACAGGGTTTTTGAAAATGCGGCGTTCTCCAGCGCGTCCTCTGGCGCGTGGTCTAGGCCACAATCGTTATAGCTCAGGCCTGTTTCAGGCAATGCCACGGCCCAAATGCCTGACTGGTTGGTGGTGATGATGTGGTGTTGGTTGTTCAAGTGCATGGTTCCAAACAAACTGTTTTCGCCCTGGGTGGCCGCAATAAAGCCGCCAGGGATGGCTTGTTTGAAACTGAAATTGTTGCCTGTTTTGTTCTGCGCAGCAGCTTGGGTGTCCAATGCCCAGCTGTGCTTGCCCATGGTCAGTACTTGACCGTTCTTGGCCGAACCACGCAGTTCCATCAGGTGGTAGGCATCAGCCGGTAAGCCGGCATATGCCTCTGGTAGTTGCGGGTCTTTGGCCGCGGCAGGTAATTGCCAAAACAGCAGCACAAAAAGGGTCAAGGTGGTGGGAAGCAATCGCATGGTCATGAGCTCATTTTTGGTTATGGGGTCATTTATTTTAACTGAAAACCGTTGGCTTGTTAAATGACATACTGATCCGTGTTGAGCCCTCGGCTGAATGGGCTTCCGAAAAGTGTCAGACTAATCTGGACTCGCGTAACTGATCGTCATTACCCGGCTTGACCGGGTAATCCAGGCAGACGGTATCTCGTATTACTTAGGAATCTCATTAAACTGGAGGTTGGTTCTGCCTGGATACCGGATCGGGGTCCGGTATGACGGATGTTAATTTCAGCACCGGGACGACTTCCAACTGTCATCACCCGGCTTGAGGCGCTCAGGGAGTTGAAGCCTTGTTGTGTTTCAATCCTGCCATGTTAAAGAACCCAATTTAAGCGTGATTCACTTGCATAGAGACGCCAAGCATGGCGCCTCTACTGGGAGAAATACTTGAATCTTACTTCTTCAAAGGCCGGTATTTGATGCGTTCTGGCTGCAGGGTTTTGCCGTGGCGGTTTTTGTAATCCTGTTCGTATTCGGTGTAATTGCCTTCAAAGAATTCCACGTGGGAATTGTTTTCATAAGCCAGGATATGCGTGGCGATGCGGTCCAGGAACCAACGGTCATGCGAAATCACCATCGCACTGCCAGCAAAGTTCAGCAACGCTTCTTCCAGTGCCCGGAGGGTTTCCACATCCAAGTCATTGGTCGGCTCATCCAGCAACAACACGTTACCGCCCAGTTTCAACACTTTGGCCAGTTGTAAGCGGTTGCGCTCACCACCGGAAAGGTGCTTGACTTGTTTTTGTTGGTCAGCGCCTTTGAAATTAAAACGACTGAGCCAGGCCCTGGCAGGCAGGGTGTAGTTACCGACTTTGATGACTTCTTCACCATCAGCCACTTCTTCAAACAAAGGCCGGTCATGACCCAAATCTTCGCGGCTTTGTGAGACATAAGCCAGTTCCACTGTGGGGCCGATGTCGATACTGCCTTCATCGGGCTGTTCGGTACCAGCGATCATGTTGAACAAGGTGGTTTTACCGGCGCCGTTGGGGCCGATGATGCCCACAATTGCACCTTGTGGTACCTTGAATGACAAATCGTTGATCAGGTACTTGTCTTCAAAAGCTTTGGACACGTTATTGAACTCAATCACTGAGTCACCCAAGCGCGGGCCAGGTGGGATGTAGATTTGTGAAGTTTCGTTGCGTTTTTGAAACTCTTTGGATTGCAGTTCTTCAAATTGTTTCAAACGGGCTTTGGATTTGGTGCGGCGGCCTTTGGCATTCGAGCGCACCCATTCCAACTCCTGTTTGATGGTTTTCATGTGGGCCTGTTCTTGCTTGGATTCTTGTTCCAGGCGCTTTTCTTTTTGTTCTAACCAAGATGAATAATTGCCTTTCCAGGGGATGCCATGGCCGCGGTCTAATTCGAGAATCCATTCGGCGGCATTGTCGAGGAAATAGCGATCATGGGTCACGGCCACGATGGTGCCAGTGAAATCATGTAAATAGCGTTCTAACCAGGCCACGGTTTCGGCATCCAAGTGGTTGGTGGGTTCGTCCAACAACAACATGTCCGGTGAGGATAGCAACAGTTTACACAAAGCCACCCGACGCATTTCACCGCCAGACAAGTTTTTCACTTCGGCATCCCATGGTGGTAAACGCAAGGCATCGGCTGCCATGTTCATGCTGCGGTCTAAATCCCAACCACCGGCGGCATCGATTTGTTCTTGTAATTCGGCTTGTTTGGCCAACAGGTCGTTCATTTCATCATCGCTCATCGGCTCAGCGAATTTGGCATTGATGGCATCGAAATCCGCCAACAGCTGTTGCACTTCACCCATGCCAGCTTCGACGTTCTCTCGCACCGTTTTGTCATTATCTAACTGCGGTTCTTGTGGCAGGTAGCCAATCTTAATACCGGGTTGCGGCCTGGCTTCACCATTGTATTCTGTGTCGATGCCCGCCATGATGCGCAGCACGGTGGATTTACCGGCGCCATTCAAACCCAACACGCCAATCTTGGCGCCGGGGAAAAATGACAAGGAAATGTCTTTGATGATTTCACGGTTGGGCGGCACAGTTTTGCTCACGCCCATCATGGTATAAATGTATTCAGCCATGCTAATTTAAGTCAAAAATTCGAAGCGACCATGATACAAGAAACACAGGGTCACTGTCCATCTTCAGTGGCCTTGTGTGACACCTTCAGAACAGTCAACCCAGTTGAATTAAACGATTACTTTTTAGCGATCTTATCGGCAAATGATTCAGGCTTTTGCGATACCCCAGCGGTCAATGCAAAACGCATGGCTTCTTCAAATGACCAGTCAATGGGCTTGACCTTATCAGCCGTGGTGAAAATGGTGTAACCACCGACCATGTAGCTCATCGGCAAGTACACTGCCACCGGCGTTTGTTCACTGTCAGTTGATGGGTCAGATGTATTGATTGATTGTAGGGCAGAGGGCAGGGCATCGTTGGTGACCATACCGATTAAAAACCCCAGTCCACTTTTTTGCATGTCGACCAGCACCACCTGTTGGTGTTTTTGTTGGCTGTTGTCAAACATGCCAGCCAGGTCTTTGACCGCACTGTAAACGGTTTTTATCAATGGAAACTTCATCAACCGGTGTTCTATTTTTTTGAACAACCAGTTAACGTAGTTAAACCGGAACAACAGGCCAACCACAATCAGCACCACCACCATGATCACCAAACCACTGCCTGGAAAAATCAGGTGATCAAGCATAAAGGGCTGCAAAGCCATTCTGCCCAGTCCATCCAGCCAAGCCACCAGGCTCCAGATGACCCAAATGGTAACCAGCACCGGAAACAACACCAAGGTGCCTTTAATCAAGGGTGTAAGAATCAATTTTTTCATGATTTGTGTGGTCGGTTAAACAGCAGATGATAGTGACACATTTTTTGTTGTAATACCAGCTTGCAGTGTATTACAGCAGTCAAAATTAGGCCCAGTTGACACCACCATTAAACAACCGCACAATAAATGATGTTCAACGCTCTGGCAAACACATGTTCAAGTATTATGGGTTGTTTTTTTGGTTATGGGTGTCGCTGTCGGTGGCGGCAGAATCACAAACCTCTGCTCCAGTCGCTTTGCATGTTCTGGGCGTGGCACAGGATGCTGGCTACCCCCAATTGAACTGTTATCAAAGCCATTGCTTGCCTGGTTGGCAAGACCCACAAAAAAGAAAATGGACCACCTCCTTGGCTGTGATTGACGAGCATCAGCAGCAAAAATTCCTGTTTGAGGCCACCCCTGACATTCGCGAACAAATGTATCAATTGCATTTGCTGGCGCCGGATGAACGCTTTGACTTGGCTGGCATATTCCTCACCCATGGGCACATGGGCCATTACACCGGACTGATGCATTTGGGCAGAGAAGCCGCTGGTACCCAGGATGTGCCGGTTTATGTGATGCCCCGGTTCAAAGCCTTTCTACAAAACCACGGCCCCTGGAGTCAGCTGGTTGCATTGCAAAACATCCAGTTGCAGGATTTAAGCGCCGGTCAAGCCAGCACATTGACGCCTAACCTCGAGGTCACGCCACTGCTGGTTCCTCACCGGGATGAATTCACTGAAACCGTGGGCTTTTTAATCAAAGGCCCTTCGCAAACAGCATTATTTATACCGGACATCGACAAATGGTCAAAATGGGATGAAGACATCCGGAATTGGATTCAACGGGTGGACTTCGCCTTGCTGGATGCCACTTTTTTTGCCAACGGCGAAATCCCCAACCGCGACATGGCCGAGATCCCTCATCCCTTTGTGACTGAATCCATGGCCTTATTCAAAAATTTGTCCCCTGAGGACAAAGCCAAAATACATTTTATCCATTTCAATCACAGCAACCCCTTGATAGATCCCCACAGTGAAGCGGCCGATGCCGTTCGCAAAGCAGGCTTTCAAGTGGCCGTCAGGGGCTTGAAATTTGCCTTGTAAAGTGGTCGCTCTGGCATGCTAAAATGCGTCACTTTTTTAATTCAACAGAGGGACTTTAAGTGGTCAACAGCCAACACGTAGCCATCATCGCTGGCGAAATCAACGCCAAAAAACAACAAATACAAAGCGCCATTGAATTATTGGATGGTGGCGATACGGTGCCATTCATCGCGCGTTATCGCAAGGAGGCCACCGGTGGTTTGGATGATACCCAGCTGCGACAGCTGGAAGAGCGGCTGGGGTATTTGCGGGCTTTGGATGAGCGCCGCGAAACCATTTTGGCAGCCATTGATGAGCAAGGTAAATTGACCGAGTCATTGCAGCAAGCCATCTTGTCGGCGGACACCAAAACCCGCCTGGAAGATTTGTATCAGCCGTACAAAAAGAAACGGCAGACCAAAGCCCAAAAAGCGCGGTTGGCTGGTTTGGAACCGTTGTTACAAGAAATCATTGAACAACCAGCTGCCGATGAAAGTACCCTGGCTGCTGCTTTTGTGCAAAGTGAGGGTGATGATGAATCCTTGCATGTTGTGGATGTTGACGCTGCTTTGGAAGGCGCCCGACACATCGCCCTGGAGGACCTGGGTGAAGATGCCGACTTGATTCAAGACTTGCGCGACTGGTTGTGGGCCGAAGGGGTGGTTATTGCGCAAGTCATGAAGAGCCAAGAAAATGATCAAAAAGCCGCTCGTTTTAAAGATTATTTCGATTTTTCGGAAGCCATCAACAAGATCCCTTCGCACCGCATGTTGGCACTGTTGCGAGGGCGCAATGAAGGGGTGTTGTCGTTGAATATTGATCACGCGGAAGTGTTGAATGAAGCGATGAGCATCCATCCGGCATTGGGCCGTTTGGTCAAACACACGAATTGGGACATCGAACAATCGGCGTGGTTGAAACGCACTCTGGAGTTGGCCTGGTCGGCTAAATTACAACTGAAGTTGAATTTACAACTGATGTCGCAACTCAGAGAACAGTCTGATGAAGCAGCCATCCAGATTTTCAATCGCAACTTGAAAGACTTGTTGTTGGCCGCGCCAGCTGGTGGCAAGGTGACTTTGGGTCTTGATCCTGGCTTCAGGACCGGGGTTAAAACCGTGGTCATTGATGGCAATGGCAAGCTGTTGGACACGGCGGTGATCTATCCGCATGCGCCACAAAAGCAGTGGGAACAGGCCAAACAAGTGCTGGTCAAACTGTGTGAACAAAATCAAGTTGAACTGATTGCCATTGGTAACGGCACGGCATCTCGAGAAACCGACCATTTGGTGGCTGAAATATTAAAACAGCAGGCCGGCATCAAAGCGCAAAAGATCATGGTCTCGGAAGCGGGGGCCTCGGTGTATTCGGCTTCGGCTTTGGCAGCAGCGGAGTTTCCCGATCTTGATGTGTCCTACCGGGGTGCAGTTTCGATTGCCAGGCGCTTGCAAGACCCCTTGGCAGAACTGGTGAAGATTGATCCCAAAGCCATTGGTGTGGGCCAGTACCAGCATGATGTCAACCAAGTCCAATTGAGCAAAGCCTTGGGTGATTGTGTTGAGGACTGTGTGAATAAAGTCGGTGTGGATGTCAATACCGCGTCGGCACCGCTGCTGAAATACGTGGCGGGTGTGACTGACTCGGTCGCCAATGAGATTGTCAAGTATCGCGATGCCAACGGCAGTTTCAGCAACCGCCAACAACTGCTCAAAGTCAGCCGCCTGGGCGAAAAAATGTTTGAACAATGTGCCGGATTCTTGCGCATCAGCGGTGGTGATCAACCCTTGGACCAATCGGCCGTGCATCCGGAAGCCTACCCTTTGGTTGAGCTGATGTTGGAACACATGGACACCCAGGTCGAACAGGTGATGGGTCAGATGGGGCCATTGAGTCAACTGAATCCCAGTGATTTTGCCAATGATCAATTTGGCGTGGCCACCATCAAAGACGTGATTGAAGAATTGAAAAAACCGGGACGAGATCCACGGGGCGAATTCAAAACCGCCACTTTTGATGACCAAGTGCACGAGATCAAAGACCTCAAAGCAGGCATGTGGCTGGAAGGTGTGGTCACCAACGTTACTGCTTTTGGGGCGTTTGTTGATGTGGGTGTGCACCAGGATGGCTTGGTTCATATTTCACAATTGGCCGATCAATACGTCAAAGACCCAGCGGATGTGGTGAAAGCCGGTCAAGTCATCAAAGTGCGGGTTTTGGATGTTGACGTGTCACGCAAACGCATTTCTTTGAGTGCCAAATCCGGTGAAGAAAATACCCATAAATCGAACAAACCCAAGCAAAAAAGGGGCAAAAACCCTGGCGGACAACGCAGTGGCAAAACGCCCAACCGCAGCTCAAAAAAAGCGCCAACAGGTGCTTTTGCCGGTGCCCTGGCAGATGCTTTGAAACGCTCTGGGAAATAGCACCAATTCAGTGAACTGTGGTTGGTGATGGGCGGTTAAAAATCGTGAACCAGGTCACTCATTTTTGTATTTGTGAATGAATTGGCACAAATTGTTGGGAAATTTTACGCATTCAGCGTTACTATGATTGCGTTTTAATCTTGTGTAACCAATGGGGGAAATCATGAAGAACACATCATTTATAGGGATGTTTTTGTTGTTGATTGGCTTTGCAGCTGCGGCGCAAACAGATGCAACACTTAAACTAGAAGTACTGGAAGACATGCGTCAAGAAAGTTTAATCAATGACCTGGACTTCCGTTATCAGCAAATGCAATTGGAGCATCAACAACTTCAAAAACGCGCAACTGAACAACCAAATCAACGTCCCATCATGCGCGGTGGTACTGCATCGATTAGCGGCACGGTGACTTCAAGTGCCTTACCGGTTTCAGGGGTAACGATTAGGTTGTTAGATGCCAATACCAACCAGTTCGTGGACTCAATCAATACCAGCGCATTGGGTGATTACTCATTCTCAGCTTTGGTGGCTGGCGATTATTATGTGGTGGCCAATGACAGTAGCGATGTGTATGTTGATGTGATGTGGTCTAGCACGGGTATGGTACAGTGCCAATACTGTCAACCCAATGCCGACAGCACCATTACTTTGAGCGGTGGAGCGGCAGAAACAGGTGTTGATTTTGACCTGGATGTCGGCGCCACAGTCAACGGCAACGTCACCGATGGTGTCAGCACCAACAGTGGTCAAAACATCGTCATCAGAGGGGTCAGTCCCAACAATTTTTACCTCAGTGCCCCAACAGATGGCTCTGGAAACTACTCTTTAATGGGTTTGCCAGCTGGAGATTATTATGTGACCTTCAGTGATCCGCTTGATTCATACATCGATGTGATGTATTCAGCTACCGGTACAGTACAATGTTACAACTGCCAACCGGATGTGGACAGCACCCTGAGTGTGGCCTTGGGTGAAACCCGAAATGGCATTGACCTGCTGTTAACCGTGGGTGCCAGCATCAGCGGTACATTGGTTGATGAAGTGACTTTGGCGCAAGTCGATACCTTATTTGTGAATCTGTATGAGCCTGGTTCTACGGACTATTGGTATCATGCTGCTCAGTTGGATGGCAGTGGTAATTACACCATCTCTGGTATCCGCGAAGGAGACTACAAGGCTTACTTGGAACCCAGTATCGATTCAGGCAATGAATACATTCCTGAAATCTACAACAACATTCAATGCAACGCCTGTTCCAGTTTGTTGTATGACGGTGCAGGAGACACTTTGAATCTGGTTAACGGCGCCACCACCAGCAATGTAGACTTTACAGTGGCCAAAGGGGCCAGCATTTCAGGCATCATATTGAACAATGATCACCCAACCGAGACCATTGAAATCTATGGCTTAATCTACCTCTTCAATGACGCCAATCGGGTGTTAACTTACCAATTGATTTATGGCACCGACTTTGAACCTTTGGCCGATGGCACCTATAAGATTGGTGGTTTGCTGCCTGGCATGTATTTTGTTCAGGGTGGAGACTTGGGTCGCGAGTTTTTCCAACGCGAATTGTTTGAAAACATAGCTTGCCCTTGGAGTGGTTGTGACCGTGGTGGCGGCGGCGATGCCGTGGTATTGGGCGCCGAAGAGCAAAGACTGGGGGTTAACTTCTTCCTGAACTACGGCGGAAAAATCAGTGGCACCGTGACCGATGCCAGTACCGGACTGCCCATCGACAGCGGATTTGAAACCCAGTTTATTCAGTTTTATGATGCTGCTGGCCAAGTCGCCGGTGGTGCCGGAATCAATCCAGATGGCACTTATACTTCACAGCGGGCTTTGCCACCAGGCACTTATTCGGTGCGCACTGGTTCGATGTTCACTGGTGAATTTAATTCACCTTATGTGATGGAAAAATACGACGCTGCTGGCAACATTGATTGTCCAGGCGTGACTTGTGATTTGACGGCTGGCAATGTCACCGTGACGGCTTATGTCCGTCTTGATCCACGCGATCCGCAGGCTGAAGCGGACAATGCCACAGTCACTGGCATTGATTTTGCCTTGTCACCTGGTTTCAGTTTTTCGGGCACCATCACTGAGTTGGGTTCAGCCACACCGATTCCTGATGTGCATGTGTTGGTTTATGATGACAATGGCAACTTTGCCAATTGGGCGACCACCGATGTCAATGGTGACTTCACCGTACACGGATTGCCTGCTGGTACATACTATGCTTTGACCAACAACGGTTCTAATTTGCCATTCATGGGTGTTAATCAAACCACTTCAGGCGGTTGGATTGATATTTTGTATGATGGCACAGCCTGTCCTGGTTCCGCTTGTGACGTCACCACTGGCGACCCCATCGTTTTGGGTGGCTCACCGGGTATTGAAACGGTCAACGGCGTGACTGGCGGCAACATCGATTTTGGCATGGCCGCTGGTGGTACCCTCAGTGGTCAGGTGCGTAATTTTGAGAGTCAGTTACCTGCCGGTGCAGTGACCATCAATGTTTATGACGATGACGGTGATTTCAGTGGTAGTTATCAGACTGACGATGCCGGTTATTACATGACCGCAGGTTTGCCTCCGGGTGTTTATTACTTGACCACATCCAACAACGGTGCGCTGATTGATGCCTTGTATGGTGGCGGTTATTGTGCTGATCAAAGCTGTGATCCATTGGCTGCCACGCCACTGATCATCACCGGTGATGAGGACCTGACAAACCGAGACTTTGAGTTAAGACCAGACTATATTTTCAAATCCGGTTTGGATTAACTGCAGCGATTAAAACAGTGATTAATAGCCCACAGGGAAGTGGGTTTTACGGCAGTTGGAAGGCATTCCTTGAAAACTGTAGACCATTAAACAGTTTCATTTCTGATGCGCAAATTAATACATTCTTAACTCATGCTTATGTAAGATGTTTGTCGTACATCTAAGGATTAGGGAAAAATTCCATGAGAAAAAATTTATTGAGTACTCTTCTGTTGATGGCTTTGGCCTTTTACAGCAACCAAAGCACAGCTGTTCATGTGGCACAAAATGGTTTAGGCGAAGTGTTGATATACCCTTATTACACGGTCAACAACGACCTCAACACTTTGTACACCATCGTCAACACCACCGATCAACCCAAGGCCTTGGCCATTCGTTTTTTGGAAGGAGACATCAATATTGAGGTGTTGACCTTTCATATTTATTTGGATGCTTATGATACGTGGACTGGGGCATTGGTGCCGAGCACATCAACCATAGGTGATCACCAAGGTGAGCCCAGTGGTACACACGTCACTGTTGATACTTCTTGTGCACCCTATTTAATTAAGGCCGGCCAAGAGTTACTGCCATTCGCCATAGACCAAGATTCGGATGACAACAACCACAACATGCAAAGGGCCAGGGAAGGGCACATTGAGGTACTGGAAATGGGCGTGTTGACTGGTGAGCCTGTTGAGTGGGTTGAACACGTAGGTGTTGGGTTACCCCGAAACTGTGCAGCCATTGAGTTTGACTGGGACGAAGACAACCAATGGGATTCAGCTGAACTGGATCCACCCACCGGCGGCTTGAAAGGCTCAGTTGCGCTCATGAATGTGGGAGAAGGCATCGCTTTTTCTTACGATGCAGTGGCTTTGAAGGATTTTTGGCAGGGTGGTTCAAACTTTGCACCGGTGGGTGATTTGGAGCCCAATCTCAACGACGCGTTCCCTGAGTCAACGGTGTGGTTGGATAATGGTGAGTTGATGACCACTGAATGGCAAGATGGTTACCAAGCTGTCTCAGAGGTATTAACCAAGGCTTCGGTGATCGGTGAATATGCTTTGGATGCATTTATTAATGGCAAAACGGACTTGGTGTATGCCTTCCCAACCAAACGTTTTCATGTCAACAATGGCACTGCGTTTACCCCGCCTTTTTCATCGGTTTGGAATGGCAGTGAGGCTTGTGAAAGTTTTAAGGTAAAATTATGGGACCGGGAAGCGCAAGATGATTACAACCCATACTGTGGCAACACAGCCACCAAAACTGGGGGTGTTTCAGTGAATCTTACGCCGCGTCCTCCATGTCCAGACTTACCTGCATTCTGTAAGGCGACCAATGTGGTGGAACCCTTGTTGCCGGGATCGGCTACACCAAACCAAACTTCGGTATTGGGTTCTGATAACGCCATTTGGGTTGTTTCCCCACATTCGGGAGTCACTGAAAGTGGTTGGATGCGAATGACTTTCCCTGAAGCACAAGCCACCACACCTGATTCTGGTGTGCCATTGGCAGGCATGCCGGTGATTGCGTTTGCTTTTCAGCAATACACCAACGGTGGAGCAGCCCAAGGGTTGTTGGCTCAGTACGGTGTCACTTCGAAACAGACAGGGTTAATTCGGTTGTCAACAGATACGGAAGATTAAGAGCGTAACGGTAAAGGCCTAAGGTCAACGAGTACTTCGACAGGTGGTATGCTGAGCTTGACGAAGTACTCAGCCACCTTAAGATCACCGAGCCTGTCGAGGTGTGTTTAAAACCAGAATGAGTTTCCAGCCTGTTAAAGGCTTCGACAGGCTCAGCCACCTTAAGGTCACCGAGCTTGTCGAGGTGCGTATCGGTTTCAGAAAACTCCAACCAGTTTGAAAGAGGCTTCCAACAGTAGGCGCTTTAGGCGCGACAGGTGCTATGCTGAGCTTGACGAAGTACTCAGCCAGCTTCGGCGTTTAAAAACTGAATGGTTCGACCAGCCTGTGCCTACCACTTGAGTCAGTTAAGAAATGATTTCCAGTTTGGCAAACTTAACCGCCAGTACTTTGGGTCCAAAGTCATTGAACTGTACCAATACCTGTAAATAATCACCTTTGCCGCTCATGTCGGTAATGACCCCTTCGCCAAAACTTTTGTGACGCACACTCTGGCCCAGTTGGTATGGTGATTCCGGCGTGCTTTGCTGTTGCTTGTATGGGGTGTTTGCGGTGGTTTGACTGGCGTATGAAGTTGGGTGGATGTTGCCGCGCAATTGCTTGATCAGTTCTTTGGGAATTTCACGCAAAAATTGTGACGGTTGGGCGGCGGTGATCTTGCCACGCATGCGTCTGGAGGTGGCATAACTGAGGAATAACTGTCGTTCTGCGCGGGTGATGCCAACGTAGGCCAGCCGGCGTTCTTCCTGCAATTTATTGAAGTCTTCCATGGAGTTTTGGTGCGGGAACAAGCCTTGTTCCATGCCAACGATAAACACCACTGGGAATTCCAGGCCCTTGGCTGAATGCAAAGTCATCAGTTGCACATGCGGCTCATTCACTTGGGTGGTGTCTCCAGCATCCAAACTGACCTGGGCCAAGAAAGCAGCCAGCGGTGTCAGTCCCAGTGCCAAGTCTTCTTCGCTGATTTCAAACATTTCAGCGGCATTAATCAGTTCGTCCAGGTTTTCCAGGCGGGTCTGGGCTTTTTCCGGTGGTTCTTTCAGGTAGTGGTCTTTGAGGGCCGTGCGTTCAATGATGTCTGAAAACAGCTGCGCCAGGTTTTGTTGTTGTTCGCTATCGAAGCTGTTGGCTTCCAATTCGTCGATGAGGTTAACAAAAGCAGCCAAGGAAGTGGCAGCCCGATTGCTGAGCTTGCCTTCTTTAACCAGTTTCTGGCCTGCATCCCACAAACTGCTTTGCTCCATTTGGGCGTAGTTGCGAATCAAGTTGATGGTTTTCAGGCCCATGCCACGAGTCGGGGTGTTGATGACCCGCTCAAAGCCGATGTCGTCATGGCGGTTATTGACCAAGCGTGCATAAGCCAACACATCTTTGATTTCCAGGCGTTCAAAAAATCGCAGGCCGCCATAAATTTGGTAGGGGATGCTGCGTTTCAGCAGGGCTTCCTCTAACAATCGGGACTGGGCGTTGGAGCGATACAAGATAGCCACATCGTTGGCATCTATGGCATCGGCGCTGGTGGTCTGTGCCAGCAAGCTTTCGATGGTTTCACCGACAAAAAAGGCTTCGTCAAATTCTGAATGGGCACCATACACACTCAATAATTCACCTTGTTCCTGAGCCGACCAGAGCTTTTTACCCAAGCGCTTTTTGTTGTTGGCGATGACGCCATTGGCCGCATCAAGGATGTTTTGGGTGGAGCGGTAGTTTTGTTCCAGTTTATACATGGCGGTGTTGGCATACAAAGACTGAAAGTCCAGGATGTGGTCTACTTTGGCACCACGCCAGGCGTATATGGATTGGTCATCATCACCGACCACCAGCACTTTGTTCTGGTTGCCGGCCAGCAATTGAATGAAAGCCGACTGGATGGCATTGGTGTCTTGAAATTCGTCGACCAGGATGTGAGAAAAGCGTTGTTGGTATTTTTTTAACACCGCTTCGTCATTCAGCAGCAGCTCATGTGCCCGCAACAACATTTCTGAAAAATCCACCAAGCCAGCGCGTTGGCAATGGTCATCATAATGTCCAAATACCTTGATCAGGGTTTGGTTGTTAAAGTCGCCGTAATCTTCCACCTCATGGGCCCGAAGTCCTTCATTTTTTTGGTCATTGATAAAGGCCTGGATGGTTCTGGGTGGCCATTGTTTTTCATCCAATTCGAGGTCTGCCAGACAGCGGCGTATCAGGCGGTATTGGTCGTCCGAGTCCAGTATTTGGAAATTTTTCGGTAACCCTGCGGCTTCGGTGTTGATTTGTAACAGCTTGAGCGCAATGCCATGAAAGGTGCCAATCCACATGTCCCTGATATCCCGCTTCAGCATAAAAGCTATGCGATTGCGCATTTCAGCAGCGGCTTTGTTGGTGAAGGTGACACCCAGGATACTGTAAGGAGACACGAATTCGGCAGCAATCAACCAGGCGATGCGATGCACCAACACCCGGGTTTTGCCACTGCCGGCACCGGCCAAGACCAAGGCATGCTGGGCGTCGGTGGTCACAGCTTCGGCTTGGTGCTCATTGAGGTTTTTTAAGATGTCGTCCGTGTTCAGTGTCATAGTAACCAGTTGGCGTTGTCTTTAAGGTCGGCAGTCATTGGTTCCCTGGGGTTCATGAGCTGTGCTTGTATGGTTTCGGTGATGGCCTGGATGCCCTTGGCAGTGATGGGGTAGTATACTTGAATGGTGTCAATGTTGGGAACACTGACCGCCACCACCCCAGCTTGTTGATCTTGGTGGTACACCACTTGGTCCGGGTGATTCCGATGGTGTGCTTGTTTGGGTACGGTGGTCAACCAAAAATCGCCCGACAGTAATTGTCTTTCAAAGTTGCCCAAGCATATTTTTTGACTGTCCGGTGGCCAATCAACGGCTTGAAACTGTTTCACTTCCAAGCCATGGGCTTTGAATGCTGCCAGAGATAATCGTTGCGCCAGTAACCACCGCACATAATCCGCCACCGTTTCGGTGTTGAAGTATTGGCTGAACTGTGACCAGCTGAAAAATGGCGTGAACAACAAATGGTCCACCAAAAAATAATGGTTGTGGGTGGGGGTGCTGACCGAGGACTTGGGCTCGGCATTAACCAATGCGGTTTCGATGATTTGCCACAAATGGCTCATGCCCAATTGTTCGAAATGGTTGTGCATCATCGCCACCAAATCAAGGTTGGTCATGTAGTTGGCGTGGTTGACCTGCACGGCTTGGTGGTTTTCCGACAAGGCTTTAACCAGGGTTTCATAAGTCGGTGGTGGCAGCATCCCTTTGTGCATCAATTGGCTTTCAAAGGCTTGGGCCACTTGTTCATCGTCGGTGTAAAGACAGAATGGCAGGTGTAACAATTGTTGTACACCTGTTTTGGGTTGCAGGCCAGCAGGCATCAGGCCATTGTGGCTGCCAATTGACAACACTTGGTTTTCGTGGCTTTGTCCCTGAAAGGCAGCTGAGGCATATTGGCTGATGTGCCGGTGAATGGGGTAGCCAGGTTGTAACAATTGCTCTGCAGCAAAGGCGGCACCACAAAAAACCAGCGCGGCTGGTGATTGGATTCTGAGCAAACTGTGCAAATCGCTGGATACCCGTTCAGCCAAAGCGCTGGCCTGGGTTTTGTCGAAGGTCCACTGCATCGGCTCCTGACATTCCAATGTCAACATGCCATGACAGGTGAATCGGTGGTTCATGCAAGCCTTCCTTGGATTAATAAATGATTAATCATCAGCTGGTGGCACCGGTTCGGCATCAGCAAACCAGGGCGTGATGATTTTGGACAGTTCAGCGGTTCCGGTGCGGCGCAAGGCCGAAAAAACCTGACAGGTGGTTGAACGACTGAATTGCGCAATCTGCTTTTCAACCGCCATCAAGGTTTTCTTGATTTCGCTGTTGTTGAGCTTATCGGCTTTGTTCAGCAACACATGAGAGTGTAAACCAGACTGATCGGCCCAAGTCAGCATTTGCTCATCAAAAACTTTCATGGGGTGACGGATGTCCATGATGATCACCACACCAATCAGACTTTGGCGGTGCATCAGGTAATGGTCGATTTCTTTTTCCCAATGCTTTTTCATCTTAATTGGCACTTTGGCATAGCCATAGCCGGGCAGGTCCACCAGCCGTTTGTTGGGCATGAACTCAAAACAATTAAACAGCTGAGTGCGCCCCGGTGTTTTACTGACTTTCGCTAAGCCTTTGTGGTTGGTCAGGGCATTGATGGTGGTGGATTTACCTGAGTTCGATCGGCCGGCAAAAGCAATCTCCATACCCACATCTTCAGGTAATTGATTGGTTTTGTAGGCACTGATTAAAAATTCACAGTGTTTGAATAGGTTCGACATGCAGTCCCGGACAATCAAAAGCCTGTATTTTAAATGAGATGGATAAAATTTGATATGTCTGCTAACAGTGATTAAGCTATAATACTGCGTTTTTCAAGCAAGTGAACCACCAGAGGTTTTTATGAAGCGAAACATGATTAAATTACTGATGCCAGCTTTGTTGTTGGCGTCCATTCAGGTGTCTGCTGGAGATGCCGACAAAGGACAGGCCCTGTCAGCCACTTGTGTGGCTTGTCACGGTACCGATGGTAACAGCGCCAACCCCATTTGGCCAAGTCTGGCAGGTCAGCATGAAGCCTACCTGGTGCGTCAAATTAAACTGTTCAGAAGCGGCGCCCGTGAAAATGCCTTGATGGCGCCCATGGTGTCCAATTTATCAGATCAGGATGTGGAAGACCTGGCGGCTTATTTTTCCAGTCAAACATTACAGATGAAAGCGGCTGATCCGGCATTGGTCGAATTAGGTAAAAAAATATACCAAGCCGGCGATAAAGACCGCAACATTCCTGCTTGTATGTCTTGTCATGGCCCCACTGGCCAAGGCAACCCATTGTCTGGTTACCCAGTATTGGCCAATCAACACGCGGCTTACACTGCCATTCAATTGCGTGAATACAAAGCCGGACGTGTTTTAGATAACAAAGATGACATCAATGGCCAGGTGATGGCAGGTGTGGCCAAATACATGACCGAAGATGAAATTGATGCCGTATCAAGTTACATTCAGGGATTGCAAAAAGCCCAGTAATTGATTGCAACTTTTTAACTGGACATCAGTCCAATCACAAAATTTTACGAGGATTAAAAATGAAAAAATTGACCCTGATATTCGCAGTCATGTTGTTCTGGGGCTGTTCACATGCCCAAGATGAGGACGCCGCCAAAGAAGCCGTTGCAGCTGAAGCAAAAGAAGTGATTGCTGAAACAGTGGATACAGCGAAAGAACAAGCCACAGCCCAAGTCAAGCAAACGCTGAATGCTGATTACCAACCTGGCATCCATTACCAAGTGATCAATCCAGCCTGGGACACCGGCCAAGAAGATAAAGTGGTGGTATATGAGTTCTTTGGTTATTTGTGCCCACACTGTGCCACTTTTGAACCTTACATGAAAAAGCTGCAAACTGAATTACCGGCTGAGGCTGAGTTGGTTCGCGTTCCCGTGGTATTCTACCCACAATGGAAGCCTTATGCTCAAGCCTACTACACGTTTGAAGCCATGGGTTTGGTTGATCAAGCGCATGAAGGCATGTTCAACGCCATTCACCAGCACAAAAAACAATTCCGCACCATCGAAGAAATTGCGGTTTGGGTCGCCAGTTCCTACGGTGTCGATAAAGACAAGTTCTTGTCAACAGCAAAATCATTCATGGTTGATGGTCAAATCCGCAAAGGCATGCAAATGATGCAAGCCATGGGCGTGTCATCTACACCCACTCTGGTAACCAACGGTAAATTCACCCCCAACGCCAAATCATTGAAATCACGCAATGATTTGATTGAGGTCACCGATTACCTGGTTGACATGGAAATTGAAAACATGGGGCTGAATAAATAAGCCACCATGAACTCCAAATGAACCGGCTTCTGGCCGGTTTTTTTGTGCCTGAAATATTTGTCTTTGTGCCGTTATGCAGGTTCGAATACAGCGGGGCTGGGTTGGCTAAAGGCCTAGTCATGGATGCCCAAGCCATTACCGAAGTCATTTTACATTTGTGGTAATAAATAAGACTGAAACCCACTTCATAAAGCGATTAGATTAGCTACAATGGATGGTTTTAACTGACAGGAAAACCACTAATGAAACTGTTGCCACTGCTAACCCTCTTGATATTAACATCATGTGCCACGGCACCTAACCATGCTAATAAAGAAGCCACTGAGCCTGATAATTCATCAGCCCCAACAGTGACCAGCAGCGACAATCCGCATGCCGAAGCCACCGAAGATTCGGAAATGGCGGTTTATTGTCAGCACAACCCTTGTCGCCAAGACGTGCAGTTTGAACTACAAACCGAAGCCGGCTTGTTACAGGAACAGGCCGATTATTATTGGCCGGTCATTCAAGGTGAACAGCTATCCCTATTGGTGGGTGAGCAGATTGACATCAGCGGTGAATTCAAAGATGGCGTGTTGACTGATTTGCAGTTGGCTGATGCCGATGATCCTGATGCCATCAGTTTTGACCTGCAACAAAGCGATGATGACATCGGCATGATGCTGGTGGTGAAAAATCCGCACCCTTTCAGGCTGAAGCTCAGCATCGATATGATCGATTTCGAAGGCCAGTTACACCCCACATCCAGTTGTCCGATCATGGCTGAAGGCGGCATTTTTGAAATGTGGCCACACCCAATCCCAGAACTGATGATTTCCAATATCCGGGTGATGGCTGATGATGACCCCATGACTTGTGTTTATTGATTAAATCACGCCAAATCCGTCACCTAAGCTCACCGAGCACTTCGACAGGTTCAGCATAACACTTGTCGAGGTGTGTATCAGTTCCATAAGAACTATCCAGACGGAAAGAGGCTTCGACAGGCTCAGCCATCTTTATATTTTTTGGGTCAACTATTCTAGTTGATTGTTCTTAGACAATTCTGGCAACAGATCAAATCGGCCCCTTATCAATGCCTGTTTCTTTTTGTGAGACCAGCCTTGAATTTTTTTCTCAAAAGCAAAAGCCAAATCTATGCGATCAAAATACTCAGCAAACACCAATCTGACGGGTAGTCTTTTTTTGGTGTAATTTGCACCTTTCATAGATTGGTGCTGAAGCACCCTTTCTTTCAAATTCCGGGCACTGCCAGTATAGTAACTGCAATCATTACATTGCAGGATATATACCCATCCTCCTTTATCAACAAACATAACTCAACGTGAAAAATAAACTGGTATGGTATTTCGTTAGCAATTGCTTAAACATCCGTTTATTTCTGAATCAATATCAGTGCTTTTATTACTCAACTAAGAAAATCTTAATATCTCTGTGACGAATTCAGCCACCTTAAGCTCACCGAGTACTTCGACAGGCTCAGCCACCTTAAGCTCACTTAGCCTGCCGAGGTGTGTATCAGTTCCATAAGAACTATTCAGACGGAAAGAGGCTTCCAACCAACAGTAGGGCCCTTAAGGCCAGTAGGCGCTTTAGGCGCGACAGGCTCAGCTACCTTAAGCTCACCGAGCCTGTCGAGGTGTGTATCAGTTCCATGAGAACTATCCAGGCGGAAAGAGGCTTCCAACAGTAGGCGCTTTAGGCGCGACAGGCTCAGCCACCTTACAAATCAGTTCAGGGTTCTTTGGATATTGATGATGTGTTCCAGGGTTGATAAGCGGCTCATCACTTGACTCAGGTGATCAAAGTCTCGAACCTGGACAGAAATGTTGATGTTAACCAAGCCAGCTTCTTCATCAGGTAAAGCATGCAAGGCCATGATTTCTACCTTGAGGTGAGCCAATAAGGCACTGATGTCTTTGATCACATGCTTGCGGTTGTTGGCCACGATGGACAGGGCGGTGATGGTGTCTTCTGAGACATCGTCATTCCACTTAACATGGACCAAGCGGTTGGGTTGTTCATCAATCATGTGCAGGTAATTTTCACAATTGGCCTGGTGCACACTGATGCCTCGGGTGCGGGTGATGTAGCCACCCACAACGTCACCATGCACCGGATTACAGCAACTGGCCAAAGTGGTTTTCAGTGAATCCACACCTTCGACAATCAAACCGCCAGCAAAGCGGGTAGAGCGGGCTTTTTTCGGTAATGGCTTTTGGGTGAACTTCTTGGTCGGGTTGAGTTGTTGTTCGGCGCGCCTGAGGACCTGATTGACGGTGATGTCGCCGGTGGCAATCATGGCATAGAGTTTTTCTATGTTTTGCAAATTGAATGATTCCAGCAAATCATTCAGGTCGGTGTCCTGTAAGGCAAATTTATTCAGTTCAGCTTCCAATAATTCCCGGCCAATTTGTAAATTCTTGTCGAAATCATTTTCCCTGAACCAGTGCCTGACCTTGGCCCGTGCCCTGGGGCTTTGCAGGTAACCGGACTGCTCATGCAACCAATCCCTTGATGGCTTGGCCATTTTGGCCGTGAGTACTTCGATTTGATCACCGGTTTGCAGCGCGCGGGTCAGGGGCACGATAGAACCGTTGACCTTGGCACCGCGACAACGGTGACCCACTTCGGTATGGACCTGGTAGGCAAAATCTACCGGCGTGGAACCCACCGGTAAATCCACCACGTCACCGGTGGGTGTGAACACATAAATGCGTTCTTCCTGGGTATCGGACTGAAAGGCATCAAGCAATTCATCGGAACTGCTGTTTTCAGTCAACAGCTGCCGCATCCAGTTGACCTTGGTGTCATAACTTTGGTCTTGTTTGGAACCGTCTTTGTAACGCCAATGCGCAGCCACCCCGAGCTCGGCATGTTCGTGCATGTCATGGGTTCTGATTTGTACTTCCAGGGTTTTGCCTTCAACCACAACCACGGTGTGCAAAGATTGGTAGTTGTTGCCTTTGGGCTGAGCAATGTAGTCATCAAACTCTTTGGGAATGTGTGCCCAAGTGCCATGAACGATGCCCAGGGTGGCGTAACAATCGGCCACCGTATCCACCAGTACCCGGATGGCACGGATGTCGAACAAGCCCTCAAACTCCAATTGTTTTTGCTGCATTTTTTTGAAAATGCTGTAAATGTGTTTGGGTCGGCCAGCGATGTCGGCTTGGATGTTGTTGTCAGCCAAAGCCGTGGTTAATTGTTGTGAGCAGGATTGAATGAACTGTTCCCGATCCTGGCGTTTCTCGGCCAATTTTTTGGCAATGGTTTGGTACTGTTCGGGTTGCAGAAAGCGAAATGACAGGTCTTCCAGTTCCCACTTGATCTGCCACACGCCCAGGCGGTTGGCCAATGCCGCATGGTAAGTCATGGTGGAAGTGGCCAATTGCACCTGCATGTCCTCGTTAAAATCAGTGGCAGCAAGCATCAGCACCAACTGTTCAGCCAACAGGATTAACACCAAACGCACGTCATGAATCATGGCAAACAACAAGCGGCGTAAGCCTTCGGCGTTGTTGGATTTGGGTTTCATCAACCAATCGGCCTGGTGGATTTTCATCAGGTCTTGCAGGGTGGTCAGCTGTTTTTCGTTAACCTGATCTTTTAAGTCTTCCTCACTGATGGCCTCTGCCCGCAGCGCATGAAACCATTGGTAAATTTGAATGATTTCATCGTCGGCTTTGAGGGCCTTGAGCACTTCAGTGGTTTTGCTGGCATGCGCCTGAGAACAGTGGTTGTCATCCAGCCACAAGGCGTCGTCAGTTTGTTGGGTTGCGGTGGTCACCATAGCGTAAAAGTGCTTCTTGCATGTGCAGTGGTCTGCATTTATCTGTCAAGAATGCATTATAGGTGCAACAGCGGTTGAACTTCGAGTTAAAGCGACTATTCATTGCGAGTTTTTTTAGAGGAAATGGAAGTGAGTTGGTCTGTAAGCCGGGTTCTGTACGTTTACACGTGGCAATCATTCATCTGGGTCTGACATTGCTGCCAGCCTCAAGCAATCTACCCGAAAACACATGCGGGCCACACGATAAGTTTTCCTATTTGATCTTGCTCCAGGTGGGGTTTACCATGCCGCCTTTGTTACCAAAGTCGCGGTGCGCTCTTACCGCACCATTTCACCCTTACCTTCTTGCGAAGGCGGTATCTTTTCTGCTGCACTGGCCGTAGGCTCGCGCCTCCCGGACGTTATCCGGCACCTTGCCCTGTGGAGCCCGGACTTTCCTCGAACTGTAAACAGCCCGCGATTGCCCGACCAACTCAGGGCGTATTATTGTGGCAATGTCATTAAATTACAACAGCTAATCGATATTCCCAGCAACAAACAAAAGCAGTAGAATGTATGGTTTCGAAAGGTTAGGAAGGTAATGTATGAATTTCAGTAAGGCGCTTGGTTTGATTTTGGCAGGTTGGTTTGGGGTACAGGGCAGTGTGGCCAGTTCTTGGTTACGCATCGACCACCCATCATCACAATCTTTACGCGCATTGCAGGACAAAGGCATACATTATAAAGATTTTATTTGGGTTGAGCAGTCAGCAGTGGCACAGGACCACTTCTTAAACACCCAAGTGCATGCGTACTCCAGTCCATTTCACCACCGTTTGGATGGTGGATGGATTGACTTAAAACACACCCCTTTGACGCAAGATCCTTGGTTTACTGCCCCTGTTCATGCCCAGCACGACCTGTTTCTGGTGCAATTTGCCGGGCCAATCAAAACCGAATGGTTGCATAACCTCCAGCAGAACGACATCAAGCTGGTCAGTCCATTGGCGCCGTTTTCCTGGATAGTTTGGGCCACTGAGGAACAACTACAAGCTATAGACGGTGCCAACCCAGTGCGCCATTGGCAGCACTTCTGGCCGGCGTTCAGGGTTCAACAAAGCAACCGCCAGTTATCTGGCCTGATGTATCCAACCATGGCTTTACTGGTGAACGATGTGCTGACTCAGGAAAAACTGAATTTACAGGCCTTGGGCGCAGTCATTACCCATGAAAAACGCCTCAATAAGTCACTCACCGCCATCAACATGAATTTACCTGGTGATTTGTATTTGTCAGCCGCTCGCTTGCCAGGGGTACTCACGGTTCAACAAGTACACTTGGATGGTGGTACCCGGAGTGAAATCAGCCAACAATCCATTGTTGATGGTTATGATGGCAGTGAGCCGGTCACGCCAGGCTACCCAAGCTGGTTGTCCAACATCGGACTTGATGGCAATGGTGTCACCGTGGCAGTGGTCGATGGTGGCATTTACCAAAATCACCCTGACTTGGCGGGTAACGTGATTCAATGTACGGGTACCAGTGCCAGTTGCGCTGATTCTACCAATTCACACGGCACCCATGTGGCCGGTGCCATCGGTGGCACCGGAGTCAACAATGCATTGGATGCCGCTGGATTCAACCGAGGATTGGGTGTGGCACCTGGTGTTCAGATGGTTGAGCAATTGTATGGCCCCATGCTGGGAGCTGGTCCAGGTGGCATGGTGGCAGGCGGCATGCTGTCCATTTATAAAGATTCACAAACTTCAGGTGCTGTGTTGAGTAACAACTCCTGGGGACCGACCGGTACGCCGCAAGGTTACGACATTCCGACCATGGAAATTGACATCATCAGCCGTGACGCCAATCCGGATGTGGCGGGTAATCAACCGGTATTGGCGGTTTGGTCCATCATGAATGGCAGTGGTGATCGCAACACAGGAACCTGTGCGCCTTCATCGCTGGGGTCACCGGATGAGGCCAAGAACCTGTTTGCGGTGGGTTCGACCCGCATGCAAAATGGTGATGCGACTCAGGCCAGCGATGTGTTTGATGTGTCATCCAACAGCGCCCACGGGCCTGCTTGTGATGGTCGCCAGGTACCACACATCGTGGCACCTGGTTGTTCAACTGACGCTCCTGACAGCGCCACTGGTTATGGCATGAAGTGTGGAACATCCATGGCCTCGCCAGTGATGTCAGGATCCATTTCACTGTTTTGGGAACAATACCGCCTTGACCATGGCAGCGAACCCAGTCCGGCGCTGATCAAAGCCACCTTCACTGCCGTTGCTGATGACTTGAGTGGCCAAAACGATGCCGATGGTCAGGTTATGGGGCATGCGCCAGACCGCAAACAAGGTTGGGGCCGGGTTAATTTAGAACGGGTCATCAATCCCACCAACCCCGTCTGGTTGCACGATCAGACCACGGTGTTGACCCAGTCGGGACAAAGCTGGAGCCAAACTTTGGAGCCGGTTAATCCCAATGACGATGTGCGCATCATGCTGGTATGGACTGATGCCGCAGGTCCCGGTCTGGGTGGTACCAACCCTGCCTGGGTTAATGACCTTGATTTGACTGTCAGCAGTGGCAGTACATTTCTGGGCAATCAATTCGGTGCTGATGGTTATTCAGCCACCGGTGGCAATGCCGATGGCATCAATAACATGGAAGGGGTGTTTTTATCGGCCGCGCAACACGGCGGCCAAGTCTTTGACATTGAAGTGATGGCAGCCAACATCGCTGCAGATGCACTCAACCCTTATGCGGCGGTGACACCACAACAGGATTTCGCTTTGGTTTGTTACAACTGTCAGCCAGCCCAAGCCATCAACGATGTGATTTTTCAATCAGGTTTTGATGTGTTTGTTGATTTGATTTTTGCTGATGGTTTTGAGTGACCTCAGCAAAACCCACCGCTGATATCATGACCAGCGGTGGATAGCTTTGAGCTACTTGTTCTTAACGTATTTTTCCAGCCATTCGTGCTGCTCCCAAATCACATGCAAAATGGATTCTTTGGCGCGGTAGCCATGTGATTCTTTGGGCAGCATCACCATGCGGGCAGTGGCTCCCAGTCCTTTGAGGGCATTGAAATAACGCTCGGTTTGTAAGGGATAGGTGCCAGAATTGTTATCGGCTTCGCCGTGAATCAACAACAAAGGTTCATTCATGGTATCGGCGTG
>Ga0098055_1000126_pt1 | contig 53010 bp, 60 predicted proteins | sample 17_taG_FD_75107 | JGI IMG/M metagenome (GOLD analysis project Ga0098055, IMG submission 75107) | Marine viral communities from the Subarctic Pacific Ocean - 17_ETSP_OMZ_AT15314 metaG | ecosystem: Environmental > Aquatic > Marine > Oceanic | place: Pacific Ocean | collected 2015-01-18 | reverse complement strand
TCTTCATCCCCAGGAACAATTTGGTGGAAAGATGTGAAACCATTATTCATAAGCCATTGTTGATGAGTTCGGAATTGAGATACCAATTCATCATCTGTCATATTCGTAAGTGCTGTTGTAGATGTTTCCGCACTTCCATACCATTGTGGAACTCCACGACCAGATGTTAAAGCAGAATCTTCTCCATACGAATTAGGGATAAAATCTTCGTGCATATAGTTCATGCCTTCTTCGGCACCCATGCGAACAGGAGGTTCTACATATTGAGAAGAGCCTGAGCCATAAGCCACAGGAACTCCGTTGCCTGTCATTCCATCTACTTCAGCAGAGTTTTGAGGATACATATCTGTGTATGCTTCTGCGCCGAAATGGATGCCAACTGGAGGTGCAGAGGGTGAACTTGTTCCAAATCCATCTTCCCATTGAACCATAGCATCAGTCAAAACCATGCCTTCTGCGTGTTTAGCATCGGAATCGCCCAATCCACGGAATCCTACTGGTTGTTGAGATTTAGCATTACTTCGTAGGTCTTGCTTGATTGAACCGCTAACTCCTACATTGCTAATCCATCGCCCTTTAGCATCACGAGCCAAATAACGAGAATTTCCCTTGATGTGGTCAAAGCGTTGTCGCTTTCCGTATCGGCGTTTGCGACCTTCTGCATTCATCTTTTTCATAGCCTTGCGAGCATATTCTTCTGCATCATCGTAATCTTCGCCTTCATCAATAAATTCATCCATAATAGTTTCCTGTCCTGTTTGGTCAATAAAGAGAACATTTTCAGCAGAATAAGATTCGCTCATTGGGTCATAGGTTTCTGGAGATTCAGTAAGTGGGTCATATGATTCAGGGGTGTAATCGTGTGATTCGCCTTCAGCAGAAAACGCTGTTTCCTTGCTATATCCACCCTTTGCTTTCTTAGTAATTTTAGCATTATATTCTCGGTCAGACATTGGACCGTAAATCTTGGGTGCATCGTAACCGATTCGGCCATAGACATTGAATCCGCCACGGTTGGTTTCCATAAAGATGTGGAATGCGTTGCTCTTTCCTGTTTTTTTAGTCATGTAAATAACATCGTAAATTTCAATGTTTGAATACATATTTTCTAAAACTCGGCGAGCCTCATCAATATCATGCTGTCCTGCTGGAAATACTTCCATGGCTTGAAACTTTTCTCTCATATAATCTACATCCTTAATTGCGTCTTCTTCTTGGCGGCGTTGTTTCTTGGAAGGAGAACGATACTTTGTTTCTTCGGCAGCGTGACACCCACAATTGTTGCACATATGATTGGTTACCTGTTCCGACTATTTAAGGTTATTTAACGCTCAAATATATTTCGGAATTTTTGCACTACTTCGGCATCGGTATAATTAGCCCAACCTGGAGTTCCATAAAGTAGAACATCATAAAGGAAGTTGTAATCTGAATTTTCTAATTCATGCTCTACCAAATCGTATCGCATAAGGTTGATTTCTGCTTCAGTATATTCATCGGAATCGTCTGCGGAAAATGATTCTGCATTTTTGGGAGGGTAATCCCATTGTTCTCCATTTTCATCTTTGCCAAACCAAAGCAGCGATACATCAGTCCCGAATCCATCTGCCCATCCAGCGGTTTCTTCAATGAAACAAGACAAGCAACCTCGCTCATCACATTGGCAAGGTTCGTAAGCAGTTTCTTCATAGAATCTAATGTAGTCATTCTTGCTAACCCAACTGAAGCCCTCAACTTCCTGTTCCTCGTTATCCTCTTCATCTATATAGGTTCCTACATAGTGCAATTTCACTTCGTCTTTCATTGGGAAAAACTGCCTAAATTCAGCATCCCATGTTTCTGCTCCAAAAGATTCTTCTTGAGTTAATTTTTGATTAGTTTTATCTAATACTTCATACCAATCGGAAATAGACGATGGTTTTTCTTGATTACTTACTGTTACTAAAGCATCTAATGGGAATCCTTTTACTGCGCTGGTGTATCTTAGTTGGCTACTTCCTTTATTGTATAATCCTGCGGGATTGGATACAACTCCTAAACCTGAACTAATGCTGGCAAAAAGACGACAGTTATAATAAATTTTCCTCCCTAATGCTGCGAAAGAATTATCGTGACAAGTGTTCCAAAAATTATTTACTGTGTTATTAGACTCAAAAGTTTCAGCAGACCACATTTCTTGACCTTGTTTTAAGTTTAACAAAATATCTGTGATAAAAATTCCACGACCTCCTAAAATTTGAATATCTTCATCGCCTGATGCTTGCCCTATATTCATGTGCATTTCCATAACATCATGTAACTTTTCTAAAATTCCAAGCGGGACTGATTCAGCCACCTTTTGTAAGTATTGAAAATAATAGATGTCAGTTAATTTTTCTGGGAAGTTATCATCCATAATGGCTTGACTTAAAAACTCTGAAAATTCATCGGCACTCATTTGTTTATCTTGGTCTAAATTTGTGTATTTATAATACGGGGCAATCATTTCATTGTAAATAGATTCTTCATTAGCCGCATCAATATAATAGGATTGCTCCTCTTGGTATTCTTTTAATATGTCATCATACTCGTCATTAAGTTGAGCATCAGTTTTGTCTGAAAATCCTTTGATAAAACGACCTTTTTTATCTCTTTTCTGTTGTTTCCAAGAATTAGTTTCAGCATCAAAAACAACATTTTCTGAAGCAAAAACAGAATTACGACTCACCCACATATCTACATAAGATTGAGGAATATCAATCTCGCTATTAACAATTTGACGGAAGACTTCATCTATGTCAAAATCTAAATCACCTTGTTCACGAGCCTGTCGTTGTAGGTAAAGAGCGTAATCGTGAGCCAAACTTTTCATAGCACCCATTAGACCACTCCCTTGAAATCATCACATAATTGTTTAACGCTAACCTCTTGTTCAAATCGGGCGCAAATGGAATCTGCATAGTGTCCACAAATGCCACAAGAATTAGGGATTTCCCCAATGATTGCGATAACTGTTTGACGCAAATTAGGAGGGTGCATACCTTTTATTGGTCGGTGTTGTTATTTAAGTTTTATCAAGAGTAATAATCGGCGGTGGTTTCTACTACACCACGCTCTTTTTTAGCCTCTTGTCGTTGCTTTAACAAATTATCCAAAGCAGCCGTTAAATGTGTATCTTTAATCTTAACTGTTTCAACTTCATAATTTTCGGCTTCAAAGGCTAACATAAATGCCGTCTGAACCAATTCTTGAAGATAGGCTCCTGAAAAGCCTTCTGATTTCTTGATAATGGGTTTCAAATCAATTTTTCCTGTGTTAAATGGTTCTAAGTATTTCTTCAAAATGGCTTCTCGTGCTGCTTCTTTAGGATAGCCAAATTCCATCCGAGAGTCAAATCTGCCTGGTCGGTCTGCCAACGCCCAATCCAAATGTTGTGGATAATTAGTAGTGGCTAAAGTGATAACTCCTGAATTGCGTTCCATGCCTGACAAACAGTTAAGGAACTCTCCTAAAAGTGGGTGGTCATGCGTTTCTCGCCTGTCTAATCCGCCTAATGTGTCAATATCTTCAATAATAACTAAGGTAGGAGATAGATAACGAGCCAACTTGTAAAGACGAGAAATTTGTCCTTCGTTTTTAATAGCATTACGAGCCACATAGATAGTGGTTACATTTTCTAATTGATTCATAACTACATTACAACATAGCGTTTTTCCTGTGCCTGGTGGCCCTGTAATTAAAACTCCACGAGAGGAACGAAGGTTTTTGTCTAAATACATATTCATGTGTGGAATAAAGTTAATGATATTACGATTAAGCATATCAATAGTTTTATCTTCTATGATAATATCTTCCCAAGTTACTTCAGGAACTTCTAAAAATTCAAAATCTGCGGAGAACTTGGCTCCTTTGAGGAGTCCTTCACTATTAAAGTGTGTTTTTACTTTTTCCCAGAAATCCGAATAGCGAGATTGAACTCCTGCTACGGATTGAAAATAAAACTTAATGTCAATTTCATATTGGTCATACGGCCAAAAACTAATAACTAATGGTTCTTTATTTTCTTTGGATTCTAAAAACATAGTTAATTTGTAAGGAATCTTAAAGATTTCTCCCTTAATTTTTTCTTCGTTCCAAATTGGCGGCGTTCCTGCATCTCCGTATTTGAAATTTTCAACTTTGATTATGTCGTATTCTTGATTAACGATTTCCATAAGGGAATAAGACCACATAACATATTCTCGCCCTGAATAGTCTTTTTGCTTGATTTCTAAGTTATTAACATCACAGCCAAAAAATTCAGAGATGTTAGCATCCATGTGGTCTGTCTTTTCTATGTTGTTAGTAAAATAAGTTAATACTTCTTTTAAGGATTCAGTAGGCACTACAATATCACCCATTGGAGAACTAATTTTTAAGTCGTCAGGGATGGGCTTTTGGGTCATATTTTGAAGTTGTGTCATAACCTATATGAATTGATGCGGGAAACATTCAAATAGAAATCTGGATTAACCAAACAAACTTCCTAATCCCTCAAATCCATGGTTTCCTGGCTCTTCTGCGGTTAATTTAATCAAAGAGGCTTTATGAAAGAACATAGGTGTTTTGGATTGGGCTTGTATCCAATCAATCGTCATGGTTTCTCTCATGGCGGCTATCCCTTTATCTTGATAATTGCATATTTTTAGTCCCAAAGAGAGAGCATTCCAAATTTGTAAAACGAAGTCATCATCAACCATAAGGCTGGTAATAGATTCATTTAGGGAAATTTTCTTAGATATGGTGTCAATTTCAACCAAATCTTCAAAAGTATAGGAGTTTTCCCCTACTTCAAGGGGTAATTGTGAGATAATTTGTTGATATACTTTCATTTTAAGGGTAGAAACGGTGTTATTGTTGCTTAGAGATGGGTATTGGTCTTCAAAATTTACAATTGCAGCGTGAAATGCGGAAGTGAACTCCGCAGGAGTTTCAATGTCCTCAAAATTCTTAATGGTTTGACAAATGTGTTGGTAAAATAGCCAATCAGCCGAACCTTGTTGTTGATTTATCCAATTGATAGGCTTTGGAAGGCTCATAATAGAATCATTATTAGAGTTTCTATTTAAGGTTTGGGGTAATCTTATCGTGAAGTCCTGTGGCAACTAAGTTACTGCCAATGTTCAAAAACAAGATTCCAAAAACGATGCCTACAAAGTATTCTACACGAGGTTTGGCAGAAAAGATACGGTTAATGTGGTATGCAGATACAGCCACTCCGACACCAATGAAACAAAAACCTAATGTTAATGATTCCATTAGTTATCACCTTGCTTTGTTTTGGTTTTCAGTTTCTCTGCATTATCAAATCCTCCGCCTCTTAGCATTTTATCAATTGATTCTGGCATGAGGCTGGAATTTCCTTGTCCTATCTTCCAACCTTTGAAGGCTGTAAATAAACTATCCCATTCAGAAGGGTCTAAAAATGCTTGGTCGGTATCATCAAAAATCTCTACATCAAGTTGGTCTTCAACCTTAGTTATGGCTGCGCCTGTGAGTATGGATGTTGCTAAAGCCACGCCACACATCTTCCAAAATTCATCGGGAGGCGGTAAAGAAAAAGAAACTTTATTTCCTTTAGACTTGCCATAATTATAGAGAACAAGTCCTGCGCCAAGGTCAGTAATTAACAATACACTATTGATAACTAAAGAGCGTTTGAACTTAGGTGAAACCATTAGTCATCACCTAAATTTTCGGATATGGCATATCCTGTAAGTGAACCTATCATTAAACCAAGAGAGGCTACCACAAAGACAGGTAAAAACTTATCTTTCAAAGGCTTCTTAGATAGTAATCGGGTAGATGCGAAATAACCCGCTAAACTAAATCCTATAAGTCCTACAAAGACTATTGGTATGTAGTCATTTTTCATGGTATCACCTTACTATGCCTATCGGCATGGTAAATGTTTGGTATTACTATGCGATAGTGACTGTGCTCACATACCCTGTGCGGATAGGAGGCTGCGCTTATACCAGTCAACATTTCCTGGATTGATGGAGATTCCCATTTCCAAGAGTTTGTTGGCGATTAGTGCGTCAGGTCCATCGTAAAGAGTGTATTTACAGAAAGCATTGAAGTCAATACCGTTCATAACAGCATCACCAGCAACGATACCAGCAGTTCCAGCAGGAGCCTTACCCCAGTCACCTGTGTAGGCAACAGCGACAGTAGCACCACCAGCACCGATAGATGCAGCAGCAGCCGAGTCACGAGCGAAAGAAGTTACTCTAACATCCCAAACTTGACCAGGAAGAACATAGACATCTGGGTAAAGGTTGAAAGATGGTTGGAAATCAAGGCTTCGTGGGTATGGACTTGCAGTTCCTGGAATACCAGCGTTGGTAACATTGTCAGGATTCAAGAAGTAATCAGTTGTGTTGATACGAACTTGAACATACATACGAGGTCCGAAAACACCAGCAGAACATCCTGTGTAAGCAGCACCAGCAGCAAGGTTGTTAGTTAGTTGCCATGTTGCCAACTGACCTGTGTTCAACTGTGCAGCAGCGTTACCTACTCCGTTAGCAGCAGCACCAGCACCAGCAATTACACCCGCAATATCGTTTGTAGCGACACCTGCGTTAGCGTTAAGTGATGGTGTGCAAGAAATATCTTCAATAACTACGAATTCTGTTGCAGTTGTTTCAGCAGGTTTGGTGATGTTGTTACCGAATCCGCCGATAAAGATAGAAATCTGTGTGCCAGAAAGGTTGTTAAAAGTTCCATACGCTGTTGCAGCGTTGTTAGCAAGTGTTGTGTTGTTGTTTGCTCCATTCCATGCATATACTTGGCTTCTCATTGACATTACTGACCGCCTCCATTAGTTGGTGCAGCAGCAGCCGCAACTGCGCTACGAGTTTGTTGTTCAATCAAGGAACGCTTATACCAATCAATGTTGTTTGGGTTGATGGTAACACCAAGTTCCAAAAGTTTGTTGGCGATAAGTGCATCAGGTCCGTCATACAGAGTGTATTTAACGAATGCAGATACAACTTGTCCTGCGGTGTTTGCAGCGAATTGTGTTGCGCCAGTTCCTTGAACAGTTGTGTAAAGAATTTGGAACACTTGACCTGGCAATACATAGATGTCAGGGTAAAGGTCAAAGGACTTTAGCAAATTGTCAGGGAAGGTAGTAATGACAGTTCCTGTTGCGGTGTTTGCACCAGTTCCCGTTGGGTTCACCGAAGGTGCGCCACGAGGGTAAGGTGAAGCAGTTCCAGGAACTCCGTTCATCTGTGTGACATCAGGGTTCTGAAAGTAGTCAGTTGTGTTGATACGAACTTGAACCGAACCAGCCAAATCAGGGGTGCAAGAAATGTCCTCAATTACGATGAACTGTGTTGCAGTTGTTTCAGCAGGTTTTGTGATGTTGTTACCGATTCCACCGATGAAAATATCAGTTGATACATTCGCAGGGATTTGAACAGGTAGGTCGTTTTGGCTGCGATTCAGGACTGAACCTACACCGCCACCAGCGACTGTTCCAGGAGCAAGGTTGCTCCACTCATATACTTGGCTTCTCATTGACATGATTCTTCATCTCCATATTTTATTGCTGATTAGCGGTTTCACATACCCTGTGCGGATAGTAGGCTTCGCTTATACCAGTCAACATTTCCTGGGTTGATAGAAATACCCATCTCCAACAACTTGTTAGCGATAAGTGCATCAGGTCCGTCATACAGAGTGTATTTACAGAATGCGTTGTGTGCGTTTCCGTTAGTGAGGGAGTTACCAACAGTTGTTCCCCAGTTGGTTGCAGCGCAGTAAGCGGTGTAACGAACATCCCAAACTTGTCCAGGTAGGACATAAACATCAGGGTAAAGGTTGAAGGAAGGCTGGAAATCCAAAGAGCGTGGGTAAGGTGAACCTGTGCCTGGGATACCATCGTTGGTTACATTGTCTGGGTTCAGGAAGTAATCAGTTGTGTTGATACGAACTTGAACATAGGCACGAGGTCCCCACATAGCGGTTCCAGCAACTACTGTCCATCCTGCCAGTTGACCTACTGCAAGAGCAGCACCAGCGGTTGTGGTTGCGACATCAGCAGCAAGTGAAGGTGTGCAAGCGACATCTTCAATAACTACGAATTCTGTTGCGGTTGTTTCAGCAGGTTTGGTAATGTTGTTACCGAATCCACCGATAAAGATAGAGGTTTGAATTCCTGCTTGTGTGTTCACAAAATCTCCAGCGGCTGCTGCGGGTGCTGCACCAGCAAAACTGTTTCCATTCCATGCATATACTTGACTTCTCATTGACATATTTTTTCATCTCCTATTATAAAGTGTTCTAATCAGATTACTCTGATTAAGCCTGACCTCCAGCGGCTGCGGCGGTAGCGGCTACTGCGCTACGAGTTTGTTGCTCAATGAGGCTGCGCTTATACCAGTCAACATTGTTTGGGTTGATTGTGACACCAAGTTCCAAAAGTTTGTTAGCGATAAGTGCGTCAGGACCATCATAGAGTGTGTATTTAACGAATGCTTGAACGACCTGTGTAGGTGCGCCTTGAACAGTTGTGTAAAGAATCTGGAAAACTTGACCAGGAAGAACATAGACATCTGGGTAGAGGTCAAAGGACTTCAAGAGGTTATCTGGATTGTAAGTGGTTGCTGCACCTGCTTGGGTGAAACCAGAAGGTGAACCACGAGGGTAAGGACTTGCCAAACCTGGAACACCATTCATTTGAGTGACATCAGGGTTTTGGAAGTAATCGGTTGTGTTGATACGAACCTGAACTGAACCTGCGAGGTAAGGGCTGCAAGAAATATCTTCAATTACGATAAATTGTGTTGCAGTTGTTTCGGCTGGCTTAGTAATGTTGTTTCCAATACCGCCGATAAAAATATCGGTTGATACATTCGCTGGAACTGCTACTACTGTGTCGGTTGTGGCTCGTTGTAGCGAACTGTTTCCTCCAGTTGCTAAATTTGCCCATTCATATACTTGGCTTCTCATTGACATATTTTTCATTCTCCATTTATTGCGGATTTCCGCTCTAAATAAGAATTGTATTTTTGACTACTTAAACTTTTACCCATATTGAGGTAAATGGGAACTAACAAACACTTATTCGGGGCGGTTTAGACGATGCCATAATTCGTTCCTTCCTAAGAAGTTAATAATAGGTGCTAAACTAAGATAACAATCTATATTAGAGCCTATCATATCCAGATAAATTTGGTTTTGCATTTCTTCTGGAGTCATAATATATGCACCCAAGTTGCTTCCTCCCTCTACTAACAAAGAAGTTCCTCCAAAACTCCAAATCATAAGTGTGGCAGAACGATTTTTTACTATACTTATAGTAGGTGCATTATAAGTTTGAAGAAATTCCCACCAAGATTCAGAATCAGGGAAATTTAGAGGTTGTCCAAAATTAAACATAACTTTGCTGTTTTGTATATTGAGATTGGGCGTGAATGCTCCATCTACTATTTTGTAGATTTCAAACAGGAAAGGTTTTGATTCACTTAACTCTTTTCTAAGTCTAATATATTCTTTCTTTTTTTCCGACTTGTCTGAATCATCTGCATAATCAGAATCTTGCCATTCTACTGATATGTCTTTTGCCAATTCATCGCTTCTATCTCTATCATCTTGTGAAAAGCGTTGATAGGCAGGAACTTCTGTTCCAAAAATTACTTGAAAAAATTCTTCAAACAACGGGGTTATCCCCCTGTTTAAGCACTATGGATTTCCTTAGCACGATTGTAAAGGGCTGTGCCTTTCTTAATGGCTTGGAATCCTGTGATTCCTAATTCTTTGCGAGCCTGTGAAACTGCACCTGTCCAAGAACTGCCTTCAGATTTCTTAGAGGTTTTAGCGGTTTGCCAAGGCTTGAACTTTCCTTTTGCTTTAGAAGTGTCGGTGCTCATCTTGGTGCTCTTTCCTGACTTGGATTTTGAACCAACAATTTTATCTTCCCACTTTTCTAAAGTAGTCATATCGCCTTCTGCTCCAAATGCACCTTCAATTGCTCCTTCGCCCATAGCGGAAAGAGATGAATCTGCAATATCTTTTACCAGAGGGACCGAAGTTGAAAACATCTTACCTGCCAATACAGAAATACCAATACTTAGTGGGATGATTCCCAAAACACGACCAACAGTTACTTGCTCGCCGCCGATAAGTGGGAGTGAACTTGGCACCTTACCTAATGGATAAACAAGAATGTCAGCAAAACGAGGTGAGAAAAATGCTCCACCAATTAGAAGCATAGCAGTTCCGACAACATACTCATTTAGAATCTTCAAATAAATCACCTTCAAAGAGTTGGAAGTTCTAAATCTGCACGAGAACGGCTTTGAACATCCAATGGGTCAATACGAGTTAGAACTGCGACACCCATCAATAGAGGAACCATACCGAAAGTCTTAGCCCATGTCCACTTTAGAGGACCTGTCCAAGACCATGTGCTGGTCATCCAAGAGCGTTCTGTTGCGAATCCTACAAAGATAGCACCTGTTAATAGGAGGCTACCGCCGATGGTCCACTTGTTCAATAGCGTTTTATCTACATTTGCATACATTTTTATTCACCTTTTATTTAGTTAATTTGTCCCATAACTGAACCAACGCCTTCTGCGCTGCTCATGTGACGACCCATAGTTCCTGTCTTAACATTTTCTGCGGTCCAGAAAGTTACTCCACGACCTGAAGTTCCCGCAGATGGCATAGCAAAACTTAGCATTGGGTCTGCTTCTGCGCTGGTTCCAGGTTTCATGTAAGAACCAAATTCATCATAGACGCTTCCAGTTTGTGCTGCATAAGCACGACCAGGAACTGTTAGTGTTTGGGTTTCAGCACCATAGGAAACAGGAGGTTGGGTGGATGCGCCACCAGGATAACGGGATGCAACGAAAGCATTACGGCCACCAAGACCTTCTGCAACTGCTCCGCCTACATCTACTGAATTGATATATGCTCCTACATCTTCTTCCATAGGGCTTTCTACGGTAGAAGGTTGGGCAACGCCTCCAAAGTTTTGGTCCACTCCGCCAGTTGGGACTACTCCGAAATCACCTTCCATATATTGAGTAGTGGTTTCAGCACCGAGATTGAAAGTTGCTCCATGACCCATTGGGGCAGGGACTGTGTGAGAATACATTGGTTCTTCACCCATGCCACGATGCATCATAGATAGAGTAGCAGCCACGAATGGTTCTTGAGTGCCTGTGTCAGCAGGAATAGATGTTCCTTCATCCATCTCTACCATAGCCTCATCGCCTTCTGCATTCTTAATGTCTGAAAAAGAGTAAGCAGTTCCGTCAGCATAAATGCCTTCTTGACCGATTACGCTTCCACTACCAGATTGAGCAAGTGCTTCTGCATTCTTGATTTCAGGTCCGAGCATTAAACCACCGATGGTTCGGAAGCCAGGAACATTAAGTAGAGCAAGACCTTGACCAATACCATATCCGATTAGAACGATACCGCCAACTTTTTCTGCGAATTCAAATCCAGGGTCTTTCATCTTAGCGGAACGGTTTAGCATAACGCTTCCCAATCCAAGAGTAACTGCAAGACGAGTTACATTACCAAATGTGCGACCTAACTTGTAGAAAGGTAGCATAACCATAGTTGCACCAATTAAATTAGCGACTACAACTCCTCCGACACCAGCCCAAGTTTCACGATTTGATAGGGTATCAACGGTTTGTTCTACTGTTGCGGCTCCAGGAATGTTGCTCATCATAATATCTTCTCTCCTTTTTTGCTACTTAAACTTAATCATAGACTTCTGGAAACCTTAGTATAGTTTCCTTGACTTGGCATCTTGGTTGGTGGGCGGTTAATCAATCCAGCGCCATTCTGATTAAAAGCAGACGCTGAAGCATTTTGATAAACTTGTGCTCTTGATACTGGACTTGGAATAACGGTATCGCCCATAAAGGTAGAGTTTCTTTGCTTAGTAACTCCTGCCATACCTTCTGCCATGTTCATTTCCATTTGTCCATTGTTAAAATTAGTAGCAGATACAGGTTGAGTTCCTGCAATCTGCATTTCAGAACTGTCTTCAACAGACAATCCATTTTGAAGTGTTGGGAAAGCCATTTCATTATTTAGTGTAGAAACAACTCGGTTAGCAATAGCCAACTTGGTTTCGTGAGTAATGGAATTGCTTGTTTCCAAAGCACTTAGGAATCGGTGTGCCGAACCTTTGCCGTATTTTACAATAATGATAGCAGGTTCAGGCGTTTTACCTGTGAGTGTATTCCAGAATTTAGTTAATCCTGATTGTTGTTCGGGAGCCACCGCAGTTTCAGCCAAAGTCCACTTGGAACCAGATGGGTCCCAAGATAGAGTCATGCCATCAATTGGTTCACTAAATGCAGGTGCAATTGTTTTCTCGGTAATACGAGGGGCAGCACCAGCATGAGAATTAAGTTGTCCCAAATTTACTCCAAACATTTCATCCACAGATTTCATGGTTTGAGGTAGGGCTTTGAGGGTATATCCTGCTCCGAGATTCTCGGAAACACCATGCATAGCACTATCCATAGGTGAACGCTTCAATTCTCTTTGGATTGCTAAATCAAGTTGCATTGTGACTTCTCCGAGTAATTGTTATTGCTTTTGATATTTAAGTTTGATGTATCACCATTGCATAAATCCGTTTCGGGGGAAAATGGTTTCAGCATTGTTGGTTTGAGATGCTCTTTCCGATGCCGTATCACTTGTGCAGATAATTTGGGGTGATGCCGAGCCACACTTGTTAGCGGGTGGTGCTGCGGTCCAGGCATTTGTGGTTTCTAATTTGTATCCTCCTCCTGAAGCGGGAACAACTTTATCATAATAAAACTTATCGTGCGGGAAATTGGGCCTTTCTGGGTCCTCGTATCTGTCCTCTAAAATTAGGGGATTACAACATTGGGCTGTGGGTGGTCCAATAAAGACAAAGTTAGGAATAGTAATGTTAATAGTATCGTTAAAGTTACATTGGTTCACATCAAGAATAGTTCCATCAAATGATTCTACGAGGTCCACATCTCGGCCGATATTAAGTTGAACTGAAAGTTCATACGCACCTACATAATCATCTATCACATATTCGTTTGAAAAATCAATATCTGTGGTATAGGTTTGTTTGGTAGCGGATTGCGTCAAATCTGTATCATCACAAAGATTATATGAGCGGTTGATGGCACGATTACTTCGGACTCCATTGTGTCTAAGTCTGTTAAAGGCAATAGAATTTCCACTATCTATGATGGATATTTCAGCAGGTCCGATTAAAGCAACTTCATCTATGGTTACTGAATAAGTATTGTCAGACCAACCTGCTCCATTCCAGCCATACTGATTTACTAATGAGTAATCACAATCTCTCAAGAAAGAATAAAGTTGCCATTCTATATCAAAAGAAAAGTTATCGGTATGAATAGGCCCTCCTTTTAATTTGGCTCTGGCTCTAATGGATGGGCAACTTCCTTTCGGGTTCACAATTAAAGCAGTAGAGCACATAAATTTAGGAGGTCCACAATCTCCTGCTTGGGGTGAGGTCCATTCGCTCCAACCTTGCGCTTTTCTTAAATCCATACTGGTTTGATAATACGGGCGAGTGCATTCCGTAGGACAATTGGCTGCTTCCAATATACCATCAGGACAATACTGTTCCTCATCAGTCCATCCACAAGAAGTATCAAAGGTATTTACCCAATCTTTTGAACCTTGATAATACTCTGGATTTGTAGAACTTATTTGAGAGAACGATGGCTTATCAGAATCGGCTAATTCTGTATTTACTTCTGTGAGTCCTACGGCACGAGCAGAAGTAAATTGGCTATCAGAGATAGATTTGAGATATATTCCCAAACCAATAATTGTTCCAGCACCAAGTAGCCAAGAAGAATCCATCATATCAACCTCGGCGCAATAGTAGAATAGGGAGTAAAACCGCTACGCCACAAGCACCAAGAACGCCCCAATTGGTATCAGAGGTATCAGTCTTTCCTGTTTGGATTTCTTCAATAACTGAAATGGCTTCAGAAGCGTTACGAGGAATTAAAGGAATTAACTCCATAGGTGGGGCTTTTTCTAATTCACAGCGAGTTTCTTCCACAGGATTATCTCGGAAATTAAGTCGGCTCCAAAGTGCAGCACCAATTTTAACTTGCCACAATTCTGCAACACCTCGGCCACCATTGGCTGCCTTTAGTGATGCGTCAATACGAGCCAAACACATTTGACCTCTTAGATGGTCGGGACTACCCTGTGCAGGGAAAAGCCAATCTTCATATTCGGCTAATGGCATTGAAGCCACTTTTTGCGCTAATGAATGAGCAGCATAAATCTCGGCACGATTGACATTATCTACGGGTGTGGGATTGATAGGTGCTTCCACAGGTGGTGTGAACTCTCCTGCGGGTTCTTCGGTTTCAGTAGGTTGTGCAAACATATCTTCTTGCTTTTCTTCTTGCTTTTCTTCCGAAGTTTCTTCAATCTTATCCAAATTCATAGGCTCTTCGTGAGATTCTTCTTCGCCTTCTTTGGTATCTGAATTTCCTGATTGCTTGGCTAAAATTGCCTTTTGTAATGCTTCAGGTAGGTTCTTCTTTTGGTTTTCAGTTAATCCTCCTGATTCTGCCTTTTGTTCAAAAGGTTCTTCAGCAGATTTGGATTCAGAGGGTAATTCATTGACTACCGTAGATTCGGTCTTAGCGAATACTTCCTGAAGTTCTACTAATTCAGGAGTTTCAATCTCTTCAGCCATGTGTAATGTTCGGTATCGCTGTTATTTAAGTTTAACCAAACCAGACATGAGATTGAACTTTATCCCAATCAATTTCTGAAAATTCCATAATTTCCATTTCGGCTTTGCCAGATGAACCAATTATCTGTTGTAAAACTGCTTCGGGTTCGGAACAAACAAACGGCCAAGACCTGTAAAAGAAACGGCGTTGAGTATTTTCTAATTGTAAGTAGGCTGAATCGTGATTCATAGAAGTGCCTACAAAAATATCGGTAATAACTGATGGCTTCCAATCTAACTCGGCGCAAATGGGATTTACATCTCTGGGGTCGGATTCACCTTTGGTGAATTTAAGAGGACACACAATATAGCGATTATTAGAGATAGCCCCTGAAAATACGAATCCTTCAAAGGTTTCTGGATTAGAAATCTCAATGTTTTCAGCATGAGCAAACTCATAGTGTCCCCATGAAACCCAACCTTTGCTATCGTTTTCCATAACTAACCATAGTTAGACTACCTATTTAAGAAGTGTTATTCAAAATGGTAATATATCTCGGTGCCAATAATGACCGTCACCAATGAAAGTAGGGATTTGTTGCCAGAACAATAAAGTGGATAATAATGCTAACATAGAAACATTCCAATTACCTTTTATCGCCTGATAGACAGATAAGGCTATGCAGCCGAAAAAGCCCACTACGAAACCCACAGAAATAAGTTGATTAAGTCGGGCATTGATAGGGCCTCCAGAAGTATTTCCATTCATCAAAGCACCTTCTTGATTTCATGTATTCCAAAGAAGCCAAGTGCAAATCCAAGTGCCGTAGCCATAGGTTTGACCCATGATGGTTCATTAACGGGGATGGTGGCGGAAGGGGAACCCTGTGCCTCATAAATTGTTTTTCCTGTTGCGTCTTGGTAAGCGTCATCAATGGCTTTGTCCATCCAACCGTTCAACATATCTAATTTTCTAAGAGGTGGATTGACATTTCCTGAAAGATTTAACTCTCGCATCATCTTATGTGTGTTTTGAGGTTGAATAAAGGTGTGTGCAAAACCTAATCTTTTCATATCGCTGGGTGTCATCTGTGAATAAGACATCATACCTGGTGACCTATATGGTTGATAATCTTTGTTTCTCTCTGCTTCTGTGAATACTTCATCTCCAGTTACCATTTCTGCATCATAATCATCTTCATCATCATCACTTGTGATGTAAAGAGCATCGCCCATAGCATTGATGTAAGCAGAATTAAAGACTTCTTCAGAATGTAAGAAACCGTTGTCAATCAACCAATCAATTGCTTCGGCTTTAGTTTCTGGATTCATGGTTCGCAAACGGTCTAAAATCTCCATTCCTCGTGCTTTGTTATAAGAACTGTAATAGTAGTCAAAATCTGCTTCAAAGTTTTCGGTTCGCTTTCGCTTTAGACCTTCGCTTCCATCAAGGGGTGTCCAATTTGCCATCTCTCCAAATTCCATAGGGTCTTGGATTGGTGCGTTGCCTTCTTCTGTCATAGGTAATCACCTACTGTCCGTTGCCTTTGTCTTCTTTAACTGAACCTGCTTCTTCGGAAACTTCGGTTTCTCCTTTCTTACTAAAGAAATTGGCGACTAATGCGCCAACTACTGTTGCTCCAACCAAGATTGCTCCATTAGTCATGTTAATTACGCCTGTTCCTTGCGCTTCCATAACATCCATAGTTCCAACATCGGAATAGACTCGGTTGCCCATAGCCTTTTCCATTCCTTTGGATTCATCCCTACGGTCTTTCAAAGATTGTGAGTGTTGTCCACGATGACGCATACCAAGTGATTCATCATCTCGGTCATTATAGCCTTGTTCATATTCAGCACTACCAAACCATTGAGGAACTCCATTACCTGAACCTGCGGCTGTGCCTTCGCCCATACCGTTGTCAAGTGCTCCTGTGTAATCTCCAAGTCCAAAGGATTCAGCAGCGTAGGCTTCTTCCATGTGGGATTCTAATTGTTCTTCCAATTGCATTAACTCTTGGTAAATGTCATCCATCTGGCCGTCTATTGAATGCCAATCATTGTCATCCAAGTCATCTTCATCCAATTCGTCAATCATCTCTCTGATTTCATCAACCATACGAAGCAAGTCATCACGACTAAATTCTCCTTCGGCTTCAAACTGTTCTGCACTACCATACCATTGTGGGACTCCACGACCTGAAGCGATAGCGGAATCTTCTCCATAGGTATTTGGATAGAAACCATCATCAATGGCTCCTGGCAATCCAGCATAATCTCCTTCTGCTCGGAAACCAAATGGTGTTCCATCATAGTTAGCGATAACTGTTCCGACAACATCTCCTTGTCCCCATCCTTGTAAGGATGTTTCTTGAGATTGTTCTATCTCGTAAGTGCCAGGAACTACGGTTCCATCTTCTTCTGCCAACATTGTTTCAGTATAAACTCCTGAATCAAGAGTTTCATATCCGCTACCGTCTGCTTCAGCAGCAGGTGGTGTTGGTGTGGCTGTATCAAGTGAAGGTTCATACGGGCCATATGATTCTGCGTGTTTCTTAGAAAGTCCTTTGCGGTCTGCTTCGTTTGCAGCAACTCCTTTGGCTACATGAAGGGCTTGCCATCGGTTTGCACCTTTAGTCCATCCTTTATCAGTCTTAACTCCGCCTTCTTCGTAATACTTACGCTTTTGTGCATCAGTCATACGAGCGATTGTTTGTCTGTTCTTTCCAGCCATAATTGGAGGGTTATCTCCAACTACACCTGTTCTGTAATAGCCACGCATCTCATGTGCGACACGCTTACCTACATAGTCATTCCATTCCGAGTTCATTTCATCATATTGCATTCTTGTTTCACCTGCCGAACCGCTACCGTAGTATTCGGGAACTCCATGTCCTGCCTGTGAAGAATCTTGGGTATAATTACCTGTGGTGTGCGAGTAAGTTCCATTTTCTGCCATATATTCTACGGCTTCATGGGACTCGGCAGCACTAATTTCTTCGGGTGTTGGGCCTGTCATGGGAGTGTAATCATTTGGATTGCTTGGTGAAACTTCAGCAGGGCCAATTGTTTCGGCCTCTGAAACTTCAATTCCAGCGGTTTGATTGATAGCATTAACTACTTCATCAACATTGTATTTTAGGTCAGAAATACTAAAACGACCTTGAACTGAAAGTTCATTAGATTCTGCGGCTGCTTCAATTGCAGAGTAGGTGTTCAAATCTGGTGCTTCCATCATGGTGAGTTGAGTTCCTGGAATTGAATATCCAGTTGAACTTCCAACTTGATAGGTTCGGCGTTCTCGGTTGCCCATACGGTCAATACCTTGAACTCTTCCTACGCTTGCAGTTCCTCCATCAACCATAACACCAATTGTAGATGGTGTAAATCCGTGATTGTCGGTTTCGCCACGATAGTAAAATAGAGCGCAAGGGAAGAATCGGCTACGGTCAGCATCTTCTTCTAAACCTGCATATCCAGATTGACTTAGAATAAATGTGTGTGGGTAGAAATTATATTCAGAATTGAAAGAACCTGCATGGCCCCAATAATCATTTGAACTAATTAAAAGCATTTCTGTAAATTCTGCTGGCATCTTCATACTCTCCTTAACATTGTTTCAAATCCGCCACTCATAGGTATTGCTTTAATCTCGGTATCGCTAATGCGTATCAAGTTATATTGATTTCTCCAGACACTTAAACTTTGCGTCATTCCTGTTGATGTGTCCATATATCCTGTTTCAACATTTGGATTGAGTGAGTTTTGTCCCTCTCGGCCATTAAGGTTTTCTGTTTCCGAATTACGGCTCAAATCTCCAAAACGGTTGTCGCCTAAAAAGGCGGAGGGGACAGTTGGGAATCCTACTTCTTGTGGAGGAATCATAGAAACTAAATATGGGAAATCATTATTAACTTCAGGTGGGACAAGTGGCACTACATTTCGGCCTGAATAATCAATACCAGTAGTAGATGTGGTTGCACCATCATAAGAAACAGGAGTTGTCATTCGGCGTTCTTTAATCATAGATGCTGTGTTAGCAGTTCCGCCTCCAAGATATGAGGTTTCTTGACCAGGTGCCATAGCGTTAAACTTTTTAGATTCTTCGGCTTGGAATTTGCCCATCAATTCATTCTCAATAGTGTAGCCCATATCATAAGGGTTAATGTAACGAGGTTGAACATCAGAAATTCCAGGTCCAAATGGTTCGGTATTAACTAACATATTTGTTGATTGTAAATCTAAGAACTTGTAGCCCATAAAAGATTCAGTTAATGAATCAGGGACAACATCAGTAGTGATGCCTGACCTTTCAATTTGAACTTGTTCCATATCTGCATAAGTCATTTCATGTGCAGAAAATCCGAGTTTCTCTCGGAGGTTAAATGGATTCAGGATTGCAGCACCAGCAGCCACTAAAATACCTAATCCAAACATACCTATCGGCGAGCGCAGCCATGACATAGAATATACTTGCTGATTCTGATATTTAAGTTTGATGTTATGAACCGTATTGAGAATCTAATGCTTTTGACCTTGATAGCGTCTTAGCCTTGTATTTTTCTAAACTATTGACATGACCCATCTTAGACATAACTTTGTTGGTATATTTCATAAGTGCATCTTGTTCTCCCCACGCATCTTGCGATTTTGGAAGAGGTGTTTGACGGAATAAATCTACGCCAATTGGAGTGGCATATTGAACCCAAGATGGTGGAGCCATAGTCATTTGATTTTCAATGGCTATTTCATTTTCAATTCCTGTTTCGGAACGGCGTGGATTTACTAATGGGTGATAATATGATTCGGCGGAGAATGCCTTTTTCTTGGAAAAATCGGCATCATGGGTGACAAAAATTAGTGCCGTTTTCTTTTCTTCTGTGGTCCAAGTTCCTGGATGCAAAGCGTCTGCGGGCCACTCTACAATCACCGAAGTTGGATACATTCTTAGAACATGACCTAAAGCAAATCCGCCTCCATCAGATGTGGGTCGGCTAACATTGACAACATCTCCGACTCTCCACTCTTCTCCTGACTTATCTAATGGATTTTCCATTCTTTGTGTGGCAATCTTTTTGTAAGATGTGGTGGGATAAACCATAGATTCAACTTGAGTTACTAAATCTCTCCAAATGCCTTGTTGAGTTTCAAAATCGGTGTTCTCAAAGGCTTGTTCTGAATAGGTTTCTACTCCATCCGTAATCTCTACAATAATTCCTTTACGAGAAAATCCTGCGGAAGAAGTCACTTGCGTTCCAATTCCTGTGGAATATCCTGAATAAACTTCTTCGGGAATATATTGAGTAATTTTGTATGGTCCTGATTTAGAGGTTTGATATTCACTCCATCCTGAAAGGTTCTTTTTTCCTTTAGTTAAATTAAATCCTTGGTCACGGACTTCTCTGACAATTTCTAAAAGACTCAATAGTTACCCTCCCGTAAAATTTTAGCAGAGATAAATTGTTGTTTGGCTCTTTTTCTGGCTTCATTTATTTTTGCAGCATTAGAAAGAGGCAAGTTAGTGGTAATATCTGTTACTGCAACTGCGTTATCAAAAGAATTACTCCAAAAAGGGTTACTATCTATCTGATTTGCGAAAGATATGGGAATTTGACGGGTGATTTCAGCCTCAAATGTTTTACTGCCTGTCCATGTATTTGCTATGTCTTTCCAATCTACATCATGACCTGCATAAACTAAATCTTGAAATCTTTCGGTGGAGCGTCTGCCATCGGACCAGATTACATCTGCTCCATCAAAATGAATGGCATAAATTATACCTGTTCCTAATCCCATAATGGCAATAGAAACTACTCTATCTCCTGGTTGAAACGCCCTCATAGTAATAGTTAGGTTGGTCTGATATTTGAAATTATGGGTCAGACTTATTCTTTGTTGCGCCCATAATGCCATAGAGCATAAGCGGTAACTCCGCCTATTGCCAAATATCCTACATTATCTTTTGCCCAATTATTAAACATATTCATAATATCCATAAAACCTGGTGTTTCAGGTTGAATTTGCATTCCATCAATTCTCTGTTCTTGCTGTTGAACTTCTCCATCATCTTCATGTTCAGATTCAAAGGTTTTACTGGCTTCAGGGGTGGGTGCGGGAGGGGAAACTCCTAATTCTTGATGGGTATAATTAGTCATAGGGATAGAATCTTTGAATGCTGCGCTTGGCATAGTGAATCCATCTTCCATAGCCATAACTGCCATACGAGGGTTGGGGTCATTCAATCCTGCATCCCAGTTGTTCTGGGTATCTCGGCTAATAAAATGATTTTGCATTGTAGTCATATCAGTTCACCCTACTGTTGTTATAGATTTGTTTATCAGCAGGTCGCCACGAATCCAAAGGATTGTAAGCGGCCGTATAATAATCAGGGAATTGATATTGTGGGCGGGAATCATTGGCTACATCATAATAAGAGAAACCTGTTGGGGTGTGTGCTGATGCATAATCACCATCATAATAAGAAGGGTTGGTCGGCATTCCATTAGTAGGCATAACCGAAACAGGGTTGTAATAAGGTCCTGCGATTTGAGGGGTTAAATCATTCCATGGTTGCATATAAACAACTCCAGGTGGACCTGCGGCTACATTTTCTGCTCCCATGATGTCTTCTGCACTTTCTACAACTGTTGGATTAACTCGGTTGAGTTCTCCTGTTGGTGCTGCGTGAACATCTTGGTTCATCTCACTCTTGTATTGGTCTTTTTTGCCACAGTTACCACTTTTGCATCCACATCCGCATCCAGATGCTTCTTTTTTAGAAGTGTGAAGAAGAGGTAGTGCCATAAATCCAATAAGGAATCCACCTAATCCTAAGAATCCCATTAGATTAGTATTCAAACAATCCACTCTCCTGTGATGTAGGAGGACATATCGCTAATTGTAACTGGTGGAACTCCACCATAAAGTTGATTTAAGATAAGATTTGCTTGTGGTCGTGCTTCCATGTTGCGAACTACTGTGTCAGCAAATGGTAGGGTTCTTTCATCAAAAGATGCTTGTTGGAAATTATCAACAGTTCCAGATGGTGCTTCCTTAACAACCTGTGAATTTTTATCTTGGAAAATCATATATAATCCATAGCCTACTGCTCCGACAGAGAGAAGTATGATTGTATTATCTACAAAATTAGACATTTAGATACCCCTGTATTTGAGGCTCACTTCTTGCCCTTCTTTTTTTGTTCACGAGCCTGTGCAGGAACGAATGGATAACCAACAACTCCCTTTGGATTTACCATCTTTCCGCCTTTGCCTTTTCCATATGCCTTTTCAGTCATCTTGGTCTTAGGTAGTGGGCCACCAACTGGTGTTCCATCTCCTCGCTCTTGGCTCCATGCCTTTCCTGTGTTAGCATGGCGTGGGGTGATACCGCCAGATTTAGTCCATGAACCAGTTCGGTCACCTTTTTGATAAATCTGTGAACGACCTTTTCCTCCGACCTTTCCTTCAGAATATCGGCGTGGGCCTGACTTAGTTCCACGAACTTTTGTTCCTTTGCGAGATGCTTTCTTTTGCTTAACTCCAAAATGGCGATAAATCTTTGAACCTTCTTCAATACCATATTTTCCAACGAGGCGTTGAATAACTGTGAGGTGTCTTCCGTTCTTGTCACGCTTAGGTGCGCCACGCATTGCTGAACTTAATGTTTTTGGTCCATCGTAGGTCATGTATAAATCTCCTTGTTCTTACTACTTAAACTTTGTCAATCTTCGCCGTCAGATTCATCTTCCTCATCTTCGGCTTCTTGAGCCTCTAATTCATCACAAACTGAATTAAAATCAGAGGTTAATTTAGCATCATCTTTATCAGAAGTTAAACTTCCATAACCTGCGCCCGAAATGGCCCCTAAAAATAGAGGTATAACTGTTGTCAAATTATCAAAGGGCATTCCTAAAAATCTTTGATAGGAATAAAGTCCTGCGGAAGATATAACTCCTACTACAATTCCTGTTAAAATGCCTGAAGAAATTCTTTTCTTATGGGCTTTACCTAAATAAGACGACAAACCTGCATCACAAATAGACATTGCTTCAGCACGGTATCGTGATTTCATGGTTTATTCCCCCGTTCAAATGACGGAGGCACCAGAAACATCGCTCTTAAGGCTTAGTGGGTCAATTCCTACAAGAACTGCAACACCAAGAAGAGTTACCAATGCTCCACCGACTTGAAGAAGGGAAACGCCAGCAACAAGAGGGCGTGTGAATAATCCAGATGTTCCGCCAACAGCAGCCATAAGTCCTACAACTACAAGAGAACCGCCGAGAATCATTTTCATCATTCTACCATCTCCATGCTACCCTTTGAGGATAGAAGGCATCCTCCAGCACAGACTACCATAGCGAGTCCGAGAACTGTTTGAACTCCTACATCTTTGCCCATTACGGTAAAAGAAGGAAGGTCAAGCATTCCTAATACTGGTTGTTGTGCGGAAAAAATCATGTGAAGACCACCGACAAGGAAAAGTCCACCACATATCATGCTTCCATTCTTGCTTTGTGTCCAATCGCATAATCCTTTCATCATTTCAATCATCTCTATTTAATATATTTCTTTTCAACTATTTAAGTTTGCTTCATAGGGAACTTCCGACATTGCGGCCGTTAAAGTTTGCTACTCCACCTACTTTACTGGTGCTGTTCAGCATTCCGCCCATATCTGCGTTGCGAACTGGTGGGGCAATATATTGTGCCTCCATTACAATTGGCTTGGCAGGTCCGACCATCTTAGCGATGTTTGGAACTCTTGGTTGGGTGGAAGCGGGCATTACAGGCAAATCTCTAACAGGGATTGTTCTTGGAGATTGCGGGATGTTAAATGTTGGTCCTGATGCGTGGAAAGCACGAGGGTTGGTTGGGCGGATAGCAACTGCTTCAGCCTCAAATACTGGGTCGCCACCTGTGTTAGCCTGTGGTTGGTGAGCGTTAATCTTGCTCATTAGTTTTTCAGGCTTCATGTTGGTTAATCCTGAAACATCAGGTCCAGATTGGAAGTTGTAGATTTCAAGTGGTGAAGTTGGCTTAAGGTATTGTGCCTGTGGTGAAAGACCTCCCCATGAAGGGTTGTAATCAGCAAGGTCGTAATCTTGAGCCAAGTAATCTTGGTTGAGTTCAACTTGTGCAGCACGAACTTGTGCAGGTGCAGGTCGTGGAGAGTTTGGAACAATACCTTGTCCAAATCCGCCGCCCATCAAAACTTCCATTTCTGACATAGCAGGGCCTTGTGGAATGTTAAAGCGTGGCATATTGATTACTGGTGCAGCAGGTCGTGGTGAAGCAGGGGCGAGTCCTTGTCCCAACATCTCCATAGCGTTGTGTGCAGGTAGTGTATCACGAACCAAAGAAACCTCTGGGAAAGTCGGAACATCAGGTGAGTAGGGTAGGTCAGGTAGGACCACATCGTTGCCAATCATTCTTGCCATATATATCTCTCCTTGTTTTTGCTATTTAAGTTTGTTCTCTCTTATGCAGTTGAAACCACATAGAAAGCACCCAAGATAGAAACGACCATAGCACCCATTAAAGCAGGGCCTTTCCAAGACATTGAGGAATCTCCTTCGGCTCGGAATTCGTGTGCGCTAACAGAGGATGGCTTGGAGGGTGTGTCCTCATCAGCCAATGTTGGCTCTCGGTTTGCTTCTTCTTGAATTTGGGTATCTCGGCTTTGAGATTGTGTAACTTCTTCAGGTCGTGCATCCATAGTTGGTGCCATAACTTGCGAAAAAGGATTTGACATGGAAGCCATGTTAGTTAGATTATAGGAACGAACTGCTCCTATTTCTGCTTCTTCCCAAGGATAATAACTAACTCCTGTGTTTGGGTCGTATTGGGTGGGTTGGCTCATGTCGCTATCTTGTGCAAGCATGAATAATACTCATGGCTTCTGTTATTTAAGCATTTGCTGTGAGTAGGTGAAAGAATCCAAGAGGACACCAATTGATAGCAAACCATTTTCTTGACTTATTTCTTTCGGGAAATCCGAAATAAGGCTGTAATCGGTTAATCGGGATATAAAAATGTGATTTACCATCTTTTTGATAGGTTGTCTTTTCTTCTGCCTGACGATTGCGGAAAATGGAACCTGAATATCTAATATCTTCGGTGGGGACTACTACATGATAGCCAATTCCAGTTCGGGATTCTGAAATTCTCGGCTTCCAAGCATCACACCAAGGCAAACCCACTATCAAATTCTTTTCTGGTATCTCATCCCATGAAATAGATGGTGATAACATTTGCATTTCTTTTTTAGGATTTTGATTCCGATTAGAAGCAGGAAATTTACCGTTGGGTTCGTGGGCTAATCCATACCAAGTTCCTTCAATATATTGAGCCATTGGTTTCCAATCTTGGGGGTGGGGCGGGAGGGGGTTAGCATCTTCAGCCCCTTTCTCTACAATAGATAATAGATTCCAAGAGTCAAAAGAATCATTATTAAAATGTGGTTCTCCTTTGATTAAAATCTCATCTTCACAAATAGTTCTTTCTTTTCCTGCGGTATTGACAATCCTATATTTGTTTCTTCCTTTTCTTTTAATTATTTTAAGAATAAAATGTGGTTCTAATTTAATGTTATTCTCTAATAACCATTGATTGATGTTTAATCCATACTTAGCACTAAACTCTCTATCCCAAAGATAGGTATCATCAAGAGGGATATTACGATAATTAAGATGCGGTAGAATAGTTTGCCTTAACAAAATACAAGAGCCGACCTCATACATGATTAAAATGTATGTTATCTCCTATTTGAATTCATAGGTTGCGAATTAAAGAGTAGGCAACGCCTGATGCAAGAACGGTGGCTCCAATAAATACTAATGGAGAAGTTCGGCGAGTCTTTTCTTCAATTTCTGGTTGCATATCATATTGAACTTTAGGTTTGGTATCAATAGTTTGAGCATCCCATGAGTAAGCAGGTTTATCTTTGATTAAATCTGATTGTGTGCTTCCATCTCGCAAGGGTGGATAAAAAGATGAAGTTACGGAGGGTTTGGATTTCATAGATTCAGGAATATCTTGAATAGCGGTGGGTGCCTCAAATCCTTGCAGTTCAGTTAATGATTGAATTTCTTGAAGTGTAGATGGAATCTCATTTTCAGTAGTTGAGTGTGTATTGTTATATGTGGAAGAGGCTTGAACATCAATGTTATGACCTTTGTGTTCAGTTCTTCGGTCTGCTCGGATTTTATCTACAACAATATAACCTTGGTCACGGAAGTATTCGGGTGCGAAGGCTACACATTCTCCCTTTCTTGCAGCAGCGATACCATTAAGCAATCTTTTGACTACTCTTTTATCAGTTCCGAAACTCAACTGTTCATCTAAGGCTTTCAAATCACGATTGTTGATAACATTGTGAACCAAATAAACTGCGGCTTGTGAAAGTGCTTCTTTATTGACACCCGCAGGTCGCTGGGAAACTAAAGTTACACCATAACCTAATGCTCGCCCTAATTTACAAAGACGCACGATAGGGTCAAAAGAAAGAGGTCGGCCCATTTGGGGGACAAAATCTTGACACTCTTCAAAAACGGTGTGTATGCCCTTACCCATGTGAGCCTCTAACAATGCTTCACAATAGTCGGCTACTAATTCTTGTTGCTTTAACAAGGGCAAACCTGCGAGTTTGATAACTAATGATTTATCAGTTTCACCGAGTTTCCCTACTAATGCTTTCATATCTACGGATTGACCGATTTTAGGCTCTAAGGCTTCTACGCCTTCCATATCTTTGAGGTTTCCGTGTGCATCCAAAGCATCAAAACAAACAAACTGTAATCCTAAACGATTAAACTCTTCCATCATAACTGCGGTAGTCCATGATTTTCCTGAACCTCTTTTTCCTGTGACGAAAAACACAGTTGAGATAATAGAATCTTCTCCATAGGCAGGGAAGTGCAAGTTCTTTCCTAAGATAACTTGCTTCCTATCAATGCCTGGAAGTGATAGTGTATCAACCATACTTATTACTCGTTGCGTCTGATATTTAAGTGTTCTTCTTAAGAATAGTCGCCGTCAGGGTCAGTCATCCTAACTAACTCTCCGAAGGTTCCTGCAAGGTGAATCATGGCATCTCCTCTATCGGGTGCCATTAGAACTGCTTTGAAAAATTGTTGCATATCTACTCCATCATGCGGCCACTTTGGAATAGTTGGTCGGCCTGAACCTCCTGATTTTTGCGGAAGGCTAAGTCCTGCTTGTTTGCTATAACAATCTTCGGCTTGAAGTCGCATAGTTCCTGGGAAATAAACCCATTGATTATTTTGTGTTCCTGAACGGCCACGATAAGATGATGCGGAATAATCGCTTCCTCCGCCTGTGTTTCTCATAACTCCACCATAATAAGGAATAATTTGGTCTGCTGCTCCGAATGCTCCCATACCAACATAATAAACTGGTCCTTTTTCTCTTAGCCACATATCTACGGGTGTGTGTGTTTGAATGTCTTTAGTCATCCAATGTTGTCTGGCCCAATCGTAACAAGTATCTGAAAATGATATAGTTACTGCTCGGTCTATGGGTTCGCTTGTGCCATTTTCGGTGACAATTCCACCTCTCATACCTGCAATAGCGTATCTCATTCCTGCACCTTGACAAGCATCTCCGCTTGGAATAAAGGCTGTGCTGTTAGCAGATAAAAGATAATCAATGGCTCCATCATAGTCATTAGAAGGTCCAGCCCACTCTACATGGCCTGATTCATCAAATGAATAAATGGCGAAATGTGCTTCACAATTTCTGGCTTGGGCTACCATAATGGCTGCTAAGGTTCTGGCTAAATCCCATTTTTTAAGAGTAATGCCTCTCCAAGTTCCTGCGGGAGCGTTCATTCCTTCGGATTTATCTACAATAAGTTGAACAAATGTGTTATATCCATCTGCACCTGTAAATGAATCGGCAATTGTGGTTGCTTGCGCTTCGCCTGAACCAATTGCTAATGCTGGATTTGGACCTGCCGTAGATTCTACTAATTCTCCTGCTCCTTGACCCATAATAAATGCCGTTGTGCCTTCGGGTGATTTTGTGCCTTCGGTAGATTTAGTTTTAACGAACTTAGCCATACCATCAAAAAATGCTCTGGCAGGATTAACGAAATCAACTGCTGTGGGGTCGCCTCTTGCTTGTTGCCCTTGAATTGTCCAAACATAAGGGTCATCTTCAAGATTGCCTGTTTGTCCACTCATATAATACACCTTCTCGCTTTCGTTATTTAAGTTTTAAGTTGGGCAATCCATTTTTCAATTGCGGCATAAGCATCTTTTGTGCCATCTTCGGTGTGTTTAATTCCTAATCCGTCTAAATTAGCAACTAATTCATCTAATTTTTCAGGTGTGGCTTCTTGCGAGGAAATGGTAGCCATATTTGGATAACTATCATTGGCTAAATAAGCATTAAGTTCTTGTTCGGTTTGTCCCTTTTCTGGGATTAAGATAGCGGGAATTCCTAAATAAGCCAACTCTCCGATAAGTTGGGTGCCTGAAGTTCCGATAACTAATTTAGAATCTACCATATCTTTAACAAATTGTGTTTCTGATATAGGGCGATGAACAAAATCTTCTGAAACTAACTTTTCTTCTTCAGGAGTTAAGTTACCATAAAAATAAACTTTCAATCCTTTAGCGTTTGCCCACTCTACAATATCTTCGGTAGGCCAATCTAAGGCATGGCTTCTATAAATTAAGATGTGGTCTTTATCTCCATACCATTGTTCTTGGAGAATATGTTCTCGTATCATCGGGCCAACTAATGTTGCATTTTTGTGTTTCTTATCTTGAATACGAATTGGTTTGGAAACAACTGTGTAATCACAATTGGGAACTATAAATGAATTAACAAAATGGATGGGTAAGGATAAATATCTATATTTTAGAGGTATTTTACAAAGATTTACAAAATTTTGAGAATTAAATGCAATTATTGGAATGTTGGCGTTAAGTGCGGCTCTGGAAAGTAATGGTTCAAAATCTGAAATAACTAAATCAAAGTTTTCTTGACTCAACATTTTGCTTAGTGCTAAAATTCTACGCCTTTCAGATGACATAAACTTGACAAAATCAACAGATGTCTTAAAAACATTCAACTTACCATCAACTAAATGGAATTTAGGGGTGGGTAGAAACTTTATTCGTTGTGCTCCAAACTTTTCGGTGAGTGGTAATTCTGCATCACCGCTGGTAAAAAATGTAATTTCATGACCTGCGGCTACTAATTGTGTTCCTAATGCAGAGGCTCTCATAGAATGTCCACGGCCTTCTCCTGAAAGTCCATAAGCAATCTTCATAGTTATTCCTCCGTTGCTTTGGCTCGCTCTTGTTTGAAACCTTCTTCATCATACAACATCAAATGGCTGGTAGAATAAGATAATCCTTGAGCAATCGCTCCTAATATAAATCCGACAGTTAAGGAATTAACAGACGGGCGGGTAAATGGCTTCAAGGAATAAAGTCCTAAGAATCCCAAACCCCAAACCCAATGGTGAATATGCAATTTTTGTTCATCTAATATGGTAAAAACCGTAGAGGGCATTAGATGTAATCCATAGGCATGAGGGTGAACATATTCTGCTACTATGCCTCCTGCCATAGCACCTACTACCACAATAGGAGTGAGGTTAGAGAATATACTCATGCTATCTGTTTAATAAAACTGATACTTAAGTTTTAGCCGAGGCGATAATCTCCACCATCTGCCAAATCTTGTAGGTGTCGGATAGCCCAATTATACCAACCTGCTGGGATTGAATCACGAGGGGTGATTTCCCAATTGAATGCACCTTCTAAATATCCTTTAGTTAATGTTCCTGCGGATTGTGGGATTAAATCAATAGTTCCATCGGGTTGTATGATATTGCTATCTCGCTCCAAATCTCCTGCTCGTTGATAAAATCTGATAGTAGAGTAGCCTGGGAAATAAGTATTTTCTCGTAATGCTTCAAGTAAGTTGGCTGCCATGCCTCTTTGTGAGGCTGCTAATCCAATGGCTGCTAAGGCTTCACAAGTTTCACATTTGAAGTGCTTTTGAACAATTCCGCTTTGGGCTACTTCTGATTCTTCGGCTAAAAAGTGAGAGTGGTTGCCTTCAATCTTCCAATTGCTTCCTCCGCCACCTGTGTTTGATAACACACTTCGTAGCATTCGGTTAGCATTAGCGAACATATCTTGAACCATTTGGTTTTGCATATCTGCATCTAAATCACACCAGTTATAATCAATTCCATACCTTACAGGATTGGGAAGCATATATTCATCTGCTCCTATTTGGTCATCTGCTACTAATTCACGATACACTTGGGCATCTATTTGATTCGGGAATCTGGCTCCCATTTCATCATTTTGGGTGTGAATTGCCGTAGTTTCTTCGGCTGCATCAGCATTAACTTCAGTCCATCGGAGTCCTTTTCGGTCACCATAATTGACTAAAGGTGAGGTATCAACCCAATCTCTTTCAACACGAGAGTAAAAGGCAGAGGCTGACTTTCCTTCCGTAACTAAGAAGGTATATTGTGGGGCTTGGACTCCATCACAACAGTCAGGAGTTAATGGGTTATCAGCATTAGTGTTGGAAACAAACTTAATGACAAATGGGGCTGCAAACTCGGTGGTCATCACAGGTGAGCCATCCTGATTAAATCCATTTCCTCGTGTGGATTGTGCGGCTGGTGTAACTGTTAAGGTGGAATTTTCTATGCCTGTAATGCGAGTTCCATTAGAATATGGCCCACCTGAAATGAAATCTCCTACATTGACCCTAACTACTGGAGATACTTTAAGTGTGTCATCTCCTGTGCGAACTGTTTCTTCTACTAACAATTCATCATCATTAAGGTCATCTGCATCTGGAACAAGGTCAGGGTCACCTGCGATGTTATTCATTAACCAAGTCATCTCCTCTGCCAACGGACCTTGCCTTTCGTTAGGGCAAGTGTGTCCTTCGGGTCGGTTATCGCTGGTTGGTGGTGGTGGTTGCGGTGTGAATTTAGTGGGTATTACATCTCCTAAGTAGGCTTGAGGCAATTCTAATCTTAAGTTGTATCTTTCTTGGTCATCGGTTAAATCCCTCATAACTAAAGTCCATTGAGGTCTTTCCAAAAATGTTTGCTTTTGAACAACTGGTCTTCCATCTTGTCCTCTTCCTAAAATTCCAATCGTATTTTGTTCGGTTAGGGGTTGTGCAGTAGTGATGGTGTAAGGTCGGGCTGGATTAAGCCATCTTTCAGGGTGTGTAGTGATATATTGAGCATTTCCATTTATCCCACAATCGGGGCAATAATCCATAGCGTTGCCATTACCATCAAGAAGTGGTTTGAAAGGTGAACCTTGTTCTCGTTGTCCTGTGGATGGATTAGTCCATTCTACGCCTTGATGATTAGGGGCGGTGCAGATTCTAAGTGGTGTATTGGTGAATGCATATCTCATTTTAGAAATTGGAACTGAAAACGGATAAGCGTTTCCTGCCCTCATAATTTGCATTTCTTTAACCTTTTTTACATTTTCTGTGGCTGTGAGAACCCGACCTTCTCCATAACTTCTAAAAACTGCATCTTCCCGACTGGTATCTCTGCCTCCTCTACCATATTCGGAGCGGGCTGAACGCCGTCCTGAACCTGCTGTTGGTGTTGAAGTGGTGACATAACTTGAAACTTGTTGAGCGTTTATTGAGGCTTTTGCTGCCGCTACCATTTCTTGAGCAATAGCGAAGTCTTGTGCATCAATAGGGGGAACTTTGAAACGAGGTTCGTAAATTCCGCCACAAACGCAGCCAAAGTTTCCTGATAATCCTGCGTAAGTCCCTGCCACATCTCCTATGTTTTTACATAGACCTCCATGTTGGTCGCCAGGATAGTTATTGGTGGTAAATGTAGTTTTGCGAGGGTGAATATCAAATGTTGTATTCCATACATTTTCATCATTTTCTCTATATGGTGGGGCTAATCTTTCTTTTCCACACTCATTACACTTATAGCCTCCAGGTCGGGTTTTGGTGGCATCATTATTAGAACGATAACCCATTTGAAGATAGGGGATATAACTCATACATTGGTCAAATGTTGATAAAAATCTGTTTTCTGGTGGTAATCCTTGCCAGTAGAAACGATAAAAGCAATCAACTGAATTGGAATCGTCTGCGGCTTGAGAGCCTCTCATAATTGAAAGTGTCTTTTTGGGTAATTCTGCTGATGCTCCTGGAATTGGAGCACCATTTCGGAAATTTCCGCTGGTGAACTTCCAATAAGATGAAACAGGTTTATCAGTTTTGATGTGGAACATGGCATAAGAAGTTTTTCCACAACCTGAACTTTTAGGGGCTGATGTTTCACAGTTTGGATTAGGGCATCTTCCTGTGCCTCTCCAAGTGGTTCCACAGCCACCTGCTTGTCCATCACAAGTCATAACTGTATTACATCTAACTCTGGCTACTACCATTTGTCCTCTATCCCAAGTTTGGTCCACATAATTGTGAGGCCAAGGTGCTAATCCAATAGATGAACCCCATTCGGTGTAACTATTATAGACTCCGAAATCCAAAAATTCCCACCACCACAAATGGTCACGCCGACCACATCCAAGTTCGGACTGGTCAGGTGATTCGGTGTTGCCTCCAAATCCTAACCAAAGTGGATTACAAACGAAAATTCCTGAATCTCCAGCATCATCACGAGGAACATGGGTGTTTCCTTTCATAAATCGCTTCATAAGTGTGACAATTCTGGGTGCATTTGTCTTGAAGTTATCTACAACCTCCTTAATTTGGGAACGATTGTTAATCATTCGTGCGATTTGATTTTTAGGTGCGTCTGATTGAAGATAAATTAAATCAAATATATCATTAAGAAGTCTTTGTCCGATTCCAGACACAGCAGTATTTTCAGGATAACCCATTAAGCACCAACTCCTCCTGCTTCCATAGTAGCGGCATGGAGTGTATATCCCATATCTCTGATAAATTGTGTGGCTGCTTGTCGGCTTTTGAATCCTCCGTAGCCTTGCGGCCAAAGTGCATAATTAGCAGCCCACTCATAAAGTAATAAAAATCTGGTTCCGAATGTATAACGCTGGCCTCCAAAAACAGTTCCTGATTGCTCTCCTCTATAACCAAAGTGAACTGCCCAATTCGGATTACAAACTAATCCTGTATCTGGAGATAAAAAATCACAGTAGGCTGTTGGTATCCAATTTCCATTTATCTCTAAGTTAGCAATAGGTTCAATCTTTTCTGGATTGATTCTACCATCATAGGTCATAGTTCGGGTCACTTCGTAATCTCCAGGTCGGAATGTTGATGTGACTGTTGTTGCTCGTTCACAAATGGGGCATTGTCCTGCTGTGTCTTGATAGATTTGATAGGATTTACAAGGTGTGCAATACTGAACCGTATGAGTTTCTTTAATACGAACCATTCTCCAATTTGATGGAAATTGACTTCCTGTTTCGGGATTGATTTTTGATGGAATACAAGATTGAAGAGGCGCATAGATTTGAACTCCTCTTCCATAACCTAATTTTGTTTGCCATAGAGGTGTTGGATTGGAAGTATCTTCAGAAACCATCTGTTCTCTTCCTGCTCCTGCGTTTGGATAATAATCTCCTTGTGATAAACCAGTAGATGCTGGAGGTATGTAACGATTATCTACCATATTTTGTCCAAAAGCATTTTGTCCCGTAGATAATAAACGAGCAACCATTTGCCTTTCTGCTTCTCCATCCTGTCCTCCTCCTGCTTCTCGGAAAAAGGAACTACCTTCGTGTCCTGCCTCCAACTTTGACTTTAATTCATCTCCGAATTCAGTATTTCCTTCAATATAATTCTGTCCTCGGCTCACCATGTAATTTACCATAATGTCTGAAATGATATTTGCCATACTCATTTGTTCAAAAGCATCAATAGGTAGTTTTTGAATTTCTTCAGACCATGAAACACCTCTTCCTGGATGAACGGTGATGTGTCCTAATTCGTGTCCAATAACGAATGCAGCACCAGCGGCTACTAAATCGCCATCAAGCCCATGATAGTTTCCAGCAAGTGTGAGTGCCACATATCCTCCACCTAAATAGACTTTAGTTCCATCAGTAGATGCATTGTGTAATGAACCTTTTTGAAGAATCAATGGGACATTCGGTGCTCCCACCAAATTTCTAATTCCTGTGTAGAGGTCTTGTATTTCAGGACTCAAGTGGATTTCTCCATCCCTATATATCTCTCCTACCATAGATTATGTTTGAGGCACTTGCTATTTAAGATTGTCGGGGTTGTAGGATTTCACCAATAGTTTCTAACCAAAATTCACGGTCTGCCTTAGTGATATTTCCTGCATCATAGATAGTCTGCGGCGCAAATGAGCCTTGACTGTAACAGCGAGCATCACTCATGGGCAAGAGTTTGATAGAGCCAACATTTTGTTGATTTTCGGTGCTATCTGATAATTCGGCGGTATCATCCAAGAGGTTATAAGTTCCAAAGTTAGAGGTAACTGCTACTGAAAAGACATAAGTTTGGAACTTTCCAACGCCATCCACTTCTTCAGGAGCACCCATTGAGGAAAGGTTAATCCACAATCTTAGGAAATCATTTTCAGTATCTTGCCAAAGGTTATATTGTCCAGATGTGTTGGTTCTGATAGGTGATTCAATAGTGACATTTGGACCTGTGGAGCCTTCCGAAGTTCTGCTGTAATCTCCTGTGTCTAAGTTAGCGATAGCAGCGTGAGGTAGGCGGAAACAAGCACTTAATCCTGTAAATCCTGCGGTAGTGTTGAAATCAATAGTTTTCTGTTGCACTTCATTGTTGTTATCCATATACTCAAAGGCTCGGCGTTCTGCTGCATCATCTCCAGGTATGGACCATTGTTTAACTTGGGTCTTAACAAGATTCATAAAAGTGGTGAAATCAATAGAAAAGTTTCCGTCTTGGCGGGATGCATTGAGAATAAGTTTTCCATCTCCTGTGACTTGAGTTCCAAGATTATTCATAAAGATGCTTAATCCCTCTACGAAACGACCATATTCAATTGAATCAGTAGTGGCAATATCTCTGGCTCCTTCTTGGATACGACCAATCAGTTTAAGTTGTTGTCCTGATAATGCGGCGTGAGCACTATTTCCTGCTCCTGTGAACATAGATGCGGTCATGGCTAAACCAGATTGCACATTTCTAACTTGCTCGGCAACAGGTTTTGTGTTGGTTACAGTAGCCCATGCTCCTAATGTATCTCCATAACTAAGCATTGGAAGTATTGGGTTAGTTCCCATGCCATTCAATGTTTGGGAGGAATATGCACGATTATTAACAGGTTCAATAGCATTAGCCTTAGCCGAAGATTCGGTAGGTGTAGATGCCATAATACTAATTTCAGCATCACACAAAGTAATCAAACGAGCCTTATCATCACTAAAGAGGTTGGGGTTGTTCAAAATCTCAACACGAGTCTTCATTACATCATAAAGACAAGAATCGCCCTTCAATGCAGGGTTAGAGATAGGAGATGTGATTTTTTGTAGATAATAAGAATACATTTCAGGGTAGCCTCCTTTGTTTCCATCAGGAACTGCATATTTACGAAGTTGTGTGTTTCCCTTTCTTTCGGACTCTGAAACCATGGTGGCGATATGCCAATGCACAGGAGTCAAATTCTGTGAAAGGCTGGTATCTGTTTCACCAAATGTTGAACTAAATACACTTTGAAGAGCCGATAAAACTTGGTCTTCATAATTATAAGCATAAAGGCTGGATTGTAGGATGTTGTTGCATCTTTCATAGAAAGAGTCTAACATTTCTAATAATGATGCCCCTGTGCCTTGTCCTACATTGACATTTCGCATCAAATATCCATTAACTAATAACTCTCGCAAAAATTCTTGTTCGTTGTTATAAGCAAACCCTGTTGAAATTCCTTCTGGAATACCTTTGGTGTTACCTTCTGTGTCAGTAAGTCCTTCTCGGCTTCGGCCAATTCTGTGAGCGCAAACATATGGAACTGCGTCCACAATATCTTCTCGGCTAACATAGGATTTTCCTCTAAGGAAAGCAAAGGCTCTCGCTAACTTAACTAATGAATTAGTGAACCTAAATCCAAGAACACGAGTAAAGACCGCAGGTAGTTGCATTCCGTGTGAAGGGTCATTCCAAGGACCTGCTTGTTTTGATGACCTGGCGAATGCTTCTATTCCTTTATCTAATACAGGTGACAGGGTTCCGCCTCCACCCTTTTGAGATGTTGTGTTGGTAGTTGTAGAGAAATCAACAAGTGGTGATTCGTGAGGGCTTTGTGTCCAGCCCATAGGTGCATCTCCAATTGGAATGGAAGAATCCCGAACACGATAAGTTTGAGAAAACAGAACTGAAATTGCGGCTACATCTCGGTAACCATCATAAGCCCCACCAGGTTGAACCATTTGGATTCCTGATTTGTTATCTCCGATGTAATCCCACATGGCTCTAAGGTCTGTGAATCGTAGTGGTGAAACTGCATTGGTTTGCGTCATTTTCTTAACGAGTTCAAGAACTGGGACTCCACCGCCCTTTCCTGACATAATGTTGTATCTTCCACCCATTGATACAGACTTAAACAACAATTCCATGTCAATTCTGTCTGTAAATGCCAAATCGTTTCCTTTTTGGTGAGGGTTGGTGTCCATCCATGCTACGAAATTAGGTGATTGGAACTCTCTTCCTCTGTATTCTACTTTCTTTTCAGCAATTAGACCTAAGATAGCATCTTCCATACCTGCTTTAGAACGGTTTGCTTCGTTAAAGAACTTAACAGGTTGGGTAACAATTGGTCTTGGCGTTGGCTCAAAGTCAAAAGTGCTGACTTGTGCGCCTTTGGAGGGGTCAAAACTTGAAGTTTCTCTAATTTCCATACCATAAAGCACTTCATCGGCTCTCTTTTCGTAATCTACTTTAGCAATACCAATTTCTGCAATCATTTCTTGAGAGATGGAAGCATAGTTTTGTCCACCAACAGATTTATCTGGGTTAGCACGAGCGTCATAACAAGTTTCTAACAAGAATTCACGAAGCCAGTAACCTTCATTTCTTCCTGCATCGGTGTAAAGTGCATCTAATCCTGATTTATTAAGATAATCTTGAATAAATGCTGTGGCATCACGATTAGTTACAGTAGTAATGGTGTTTAATAAATCGCTTACACGAGTTTTGTCCATTTCTGGTGTGGCTAATTGCATAGGGAATGACTTTCCACCTTCTGTGCCATCATTGATGGTAATAGTTGAACTAAAATCTAATACTCCATCGGCACCCATAATCTTAACAGGTTTAGCAATTCGCTTTTTTGCAGCCCCTTCTGGAATCTGAATAACGCCATTAACTACATTAGGCCAAGTAGAACTATCATTTATGTCAAAGTTATATGGAACATCAGCATAATAGTGTTGAAGAAGTAGGTTTCTGAATGCTTCAGGTGGTAGGGCAACCTTTTCTCTTCCGCTATCGGTGAGAGGTTTAAGATATTCATAACTGTAAAGATAAGAACCGCTTGGAAGCACAAATGACCTCATGCTGGCATCTTTTCCTGCATAAAGATAGTTTCCACCAATGCTTTTTGGCTCTTGCCACTTATTGAATCTCCAAGTTTCCCACAACTCTTTGATTTCAGGCTTGGAAATGTTACCGTAACTGATGTTGTATTGTTGTCCATTAGGGAAGACTGTTGGAGCGTAGATGTTTTCATGGCTGGAGTTGCTGTTAAAAACTTTGTTTTGTTCTCCTTCTGCCAATTCATAAGTTCTTGGAGCGCAAAGACGAGTTCCTGTGTTGTAACCATATGAGTTGGCTAACAAAGTTGCAGCACACTCAATAACTGTGGTTTTTCCTGTTCCTGGAACTCCTGATAGTCGGCAAGTTGAATCTTTCATCATCCATGCGGCCATAAATGCTTCTAAATGTCGGTAATCGTCAAAAGCGAAAACATCATTCAATGAAAGCATCAATGCACGAAGTTGCTTAAGTTGGTCATTAAGTTGGGTTCGGCGAGCAGTTGCAGCAAAAGTGGAAAGATAATTTTGGAATTTAGGGTCTAATGCATTACCCATTGAAGATGGACTCCATTGGTTTGCTCCCTCAACTTGATTAGACAAGTTGGACTTAGACATAAGTTGAGTAAATTTCAAAGCATTTTCTCCGATAACTTGAGTCATGTTGCCTTCGGTAGAAATTCCCATTTCACGGAAAACAGTTTGAGTGATGTTATCTCCTGACTCATCATAAAATACAAGATATTTAGCGTTGCCTTCTTTATCATTTTGAACTTCAATATGTCCGATGGTATCCAGCGAGGAAATGGTGACTGTATCAGCCATACTTTGTCCACGATTTTCATAAATGGCTTCTAAATTAGCATACGCACTTGCTCCGATAATGCTTTCTAAAGTTCGGCCATCAGGAGTTAGGGTGCTTGGGTTTGGGGCTACTGCTGCGTTAGTTGCGGTGGGTGCGTTTTCTTCTTGCCACTTTTCTTCAATTCCGTTAATTGTAGCCATTGTGTCAGGAAGTTGAACTTCTGCATTAGGCGTATCGTTGCCATCAAAAGTAGTATCATTTTCTTCCATCGTAGTTGTTTCTTTTATTGCTTCATCTGTCATATTTCTTCAACCCCTTCGTGGAACTCTTAAATCAACTTTTACCATGTAAGATTCGTTATTTTCGTTGGTAGCAACAATATAATAAATCTGTTCGCCCATGAGCCAAGCAATTGAGTTGGTGACAATCTCACCCGACTCATTTTTGATAGTGTGTGATGGTGATTGCTTATCGGCTCGGCGTGTGTCTTCTAACCTGTTGTATGCAGCAATTTGTTCATTATTAACAATTACAATCTGTGGGTCTGGTGGAACCATATCTCCACCCTCAACCATACCGCCTACAATTTCTCCGTTAATATCTTTAGCATAAAAATCGGCTTCAGCATCTGGAATCATAAAGAATTTTAGTTCTTCAATTTCATCAGGGATGTCATCTTCATCTACGGCTTCGTCTTCTCGCACCTCTAAGAATGCAACCTTAACTTGTGGGACAACCATAGAGCCATCCTTCATAACTACTGATGATTTATCATAAGTGATGTATTTTATACTATCTGCGATTCGGCCTTCGTTACGAATTCCTATTGGTTTTTTATCTGCGTCAAAAGCAGTAATAAATTCTAAGTATTTTTCATCACCAGGCAAAATGAATCTTTGCTGTGCGCCATAAACAGGGAAATAGTTAGATGCTGTGGCTCCTTTGCAGACGAAATCAATATAAGAACTCCATACTCCTGAAGCATTTGGAGATAAGACTCCAATTTCATCAGTTTCATTTGGGATTGACCAATTTACTCCTTCAAGTTCTCCTGTAATGTTTAACTTAAGTGCTTTAGGTTGTAAGTAATCAGGTCTGGTTTCTGAATAGAGTTTAATGTCTGCATTGATTACAACTTGCTTGTTAAGGTTAAAGATAATGTTATTACCGCCCTTAATTGGACTCATAATATCGTTAGCACCGCCAGATTCAGACCAATTCTTCCAAAATGCGGTCATATCAGTAATATCTGGGTTTCCATAGAAACGAGAAATTTGAGTTCTGATTACAGGTCCGATAAGTGAAGATTGTGAAATGGAAACATCGCCGTTGTATTCTCCTGCTCGGCCTGAATTATTCAAATCAGACCATGTTAGGGTATCAACCGCATCAATGTTATCATTCTTATTGAGTAGTCCACCGAATCCCTTGACTCCATGAGCATAAAGCAATACATCCATATCTCCGATAGTAGATGTTTCAGTTACTCCTCCAAGATAGTTATATCCGCCGCTTGTTTGATTAAGTGCGAATCCTTCTGTGACTTCATTATTCTTTACTTTGATAATCTTTTCTTGTCCATCTTGCATTAGGGTAATTTCAAATCCGCTTACATTATCTTGAGTTCCTGTGGATGGCTCATCCCAAAGAAGTTTAACTTGTGTAACTCTTGTGGGTTCTTGACTATCTGAAATAGAAACGCCCCACATTTGTCCTGCATAGGTGTCATCTCCCAATACTCGGAAGTAAGCGTCTGCTCCTTTACGGAAAGAGAATTGAAGAGTGGGTGTCAAAAACCATTTTGAATCATCCATGTTATCGGAGGTGGATTCATCAGAACCTGATTCATCTCCCCAATCATCATCACTAAAGAAATCATCTGCGCTTTGTGGTGCATCTGTGTCAGTAGCCGAAGAGATAAGGGATGTAATTGGTTGCATATCAGCATCGGAAGAGGATGGCATAAAAGTAACTAAAACTTCTCCTGCGAAATCATAAAGAGGGTCGCTGCCTTGAATTTTCTTTTGTCGGTTCCATTCTTTCTTGGAAAGTGCAATTTCTTCTTCAGGAGTTGGTGCTACCATTGAAGGAAATTTGGAACTGTCTTGTTGCATTGGATTCTTAATTTTCATGCCTGGACTTGCGCCTGTTGGGACAAATGGAACGAAAACTTCTGATGGTGCTAAACTTGCAGCAGTTGGCATAGGTTCAGAACCAAGTCCTTCAATTACTTCTTCTAAGGAGGGTGTATCTCCATCATATGTCCACGAATCAGTTTCTACATCAAATTGGTCAAGATATTTTCCATTACCTAATCCAACTGTGGAAACACGATTGATATAATCAGGGGATAGAGATTGACCCATGGCTAAACGATAGATATTCTTGAAAGACCATCCGTTGTAGTTGAATTTGTTTTCTTTGATATTTCTTTTTGGAGTATTATCTCCTGCATCATCTTTCTTATTTCCCATGCCTCTTTTCTTTTCAGTTTGTCCACTCTTGATGTCAGCACCGTAAGCATACTTGACTTCTTTAGACAATTCAGGGAATACTGATAATCCTGAAGTTAGGGCAATTTTGTAAGCGTTTTTTGCTCCAGCCGCACCACTAAGAGGTGCATTTTTTCCCTCCCAACGACTACGAGAAAGAGTAAAGATTTGGTTTCCTTCCTCATCTGTTAAAGATGTGAGCCAATTAGCAATTGGTTCCCAAAGATTTGCGGCTGCTCCTTGATTGTATCCATCTAAAGTAAGATATGCAATAATCTTTCCTTGGGTTTCCGATGATACTTCAGGCATATACTTACTATCCCTATCTTGTTATTTAAGTTTGTCCCTACAAATTCCGCCCATCGTTGCGTAATTCCATAATAAGTTCGGCTCGTAAAAACTGATAGATTCTCTTAAACCAATTGATGTTGTGATTAAAAAGACGGCATACCATGTTTATTTCAGGGTATCTAATGGAATAGATGTCTAAGGCTTCAACAAATTCATAAAATCCTGAATTAGCCCATACTCTGACTCCTGCATCGGTAACACTATCAAAGAATTGTCTATTTACAATCATGGTGTCAAACAATTCAACTGCTTCGGAATCATCATCGTTGGGAACATAATAGGGATTTAATTGAATAAACTTGTCTGCTAACTCAACATAAGATTTCAAATGGATATTGCGAAACCATTCTAACCAATCGGGCATTTGTTCTGCCACATATTTTGCCCAAACTGGATTAACCAAATTTCATTCCTCCGAATCTTTCAGGCGTTGAATTAAGTCTGCTTTTTTGCCTCCAAGTGGAAGTCCAGCGGCCCGAAGTTCGGATTTAAGTTCAGTTAAGTTCATAGCATCGTAATTTACTTCTACTAATTCAATTTCTTCAACTATTGGTAGGGGTTCAGAGGAATATACAGATATTTCTTCAATTGGAGATGGTGTTTCAATTACAGATTGGAAAGTTTGAATTGGTTGTTCAAAATAACTTTCAGGAACTTCAGTTAGTGCTTCATATTCCTCTCCTGTTTCTCGGTTTCGGTATGAATTGGTAGATTCAATAAAATCCATTTCTGCCTCATCAAACATTTCTATTTCTTGTGAGTCAGGTGTTCTTTCCTCAAAAGAAGTGATTCCTTGTCGTGACATCATATCTTCTAATGATTCTAAACCACCAATTGTTTTTGTGGCTGGAACTGGTGTGGTGTTGGGAGTATAATCCGAAAGTGCGTTGGGTGTGGCTAACTTTTCTCCTTCAAAAATTACTTTGCTTTGAGCAGCCAATCTTTTTTGCTCTCCTTGCATGGCTTTTTGTATTTCATCCATACCGCCTGTAACTAAGGTGTGTAATGAATCATTGTCGCTATAATCTACATTACTACCTGCGCCTCCTTTGTTGGTAACGCTTTGACGGTCATTTTCTATTTGGGACATAGTTAATCCCTGTTCAGCAGCAAGGGCTTCCAAACCTGTAATACCTGTATTGGTTTGTTTTTGGGCTTGAGCAATAGAACTATATTGATGGGAACTTTGAGCCGCAGGGCTGTTTGCAGGGGCTACTCCTAACATAGCATTCCAATCCACAGGGCCATCAGTAAATGGGTTGGCAGGTGGAGGTCCAACTTCTTGGGCTTGTTGTATTTCAGGTTCGGAATCTTCATCTTCTACCTCTTCTCCTACGAACAATGCCATAGAGTCAAAGTTTTGGGCTTCTTTGATTCTTTCTAAGAAGGCTTCATCTTCATTAGATAATTCGGTTTTCTTACCTTGAAAATACTCGGTAGCCGAGCGCAAAATGGGAGCCACATCAGATACAAATCCAAATAATCCCACTCCTTTATTGACAGTTTGATTGGTAGATAGGCTTTCTCCAACTCCATATTTATCAAGGAAATTAACTAATGGTAACAGAACCTTTTCGGTCATATCATTGTCTAAGTTAAGTTGTTTTCCCAATTCATTGATGTCGCCATCTCCTGTGAGCATCTCTACTAAAGACTTAGACTCCAGTTTTGGTTGTGAACTCTTGGGTTGGCCTGAAACTGGTTCAGGTTCGGGTTCTTTGTCAGTTCGGATGGTATCATCAAATTCGGACATGGTTTCACCTTATTTACACTATGGAAGGCAAAGTAGTTAAATCTTCCCTTTTGAGAATATATCGGATAATCCGTCTTTCATTGAATCTATCCAAGCCATAACGGGATGTTCGGCTCCTTTGATTTCTCCTGATTCAATAGACTTGGCTACTTCTTTTAAGGAATTGGCTAACAAGTTTTGAACAAATTGTTGTTCAGTTTGTGCTCCTTGCGATGCTCCTTTGATGAATGATGAAATTTCTTCAGTCAATCTTCGCAACTCTCGCTCTTTGGCTGATGTTTTATGTTGCATAACATTCCAAATAAATGGTGAATTAACTACACTTAACATTCTTTGCTCCATTGGCAAGTCTTGTTCTAAAATATCAATTAAAGAAGAGAATTCGGTTTTAAGTTCGGCTTTCAATTTAATATCATCAATTTTCAATTGACCCATAAAGCCTTGAAAGTGTTGCTCTAAAGCAAGTTGCTTTTCACGCTCCAACAGTTGCTTGTATGCTCCAAGCATCTCTCGCATTTCTTCTAATTCCATTTATTATTCCTCCGATTACATGGAGGGTCCATTTCCACGATTAAATTGGGCTAAAAACGATGTATCCATATTGACCCTTGAATCATACTTCTTAACTGCTTCTTCGGCTGCTAATTTCTTTGCTTCTCTGGATTCTGCCCGCTTGATAGCAGATTCGGCTTCATTAAGTTGTTTGTTAATTCGCTCCAAATCGCTGTTAATTGAATCCATTTTATTTTTGTAATACATCATTGTTCCAACTACTCCAACCATGAGTCCACCGACAAATCCCATAGCCAATCCCGATTTTCCTACTCCAAAACCAGCAGATGCTAAAGGTTTGTTTGGGTTAAGTGCGGCTACTGGTTCAGCAGCCTTGATTTCGGAAGGTGGTGCGGAGGAAGTTCCTCCATTGATGCCTCGGCGAGCGATTTCTGCATGAATTGAGGTTAAGTCAGTCTTAAACTTAGCAAAATCATCAGATGATGAAATATCTGTGTCGGACATAGAACTCATTAAATCCAAAAGTTCGGAATCGCTTAAATCTCCTAATCGGACATTTTGTTTAACAGAAATTTCTTCGGCGGCGAAAACTTTCTTGCTATTTTGCCAATTGCCTAACAATTCAGCACTCTCAACGATACAATCGGTGATTTTCTTGAAACCACGAATTCCTTTTCCTCTTTGTCCCAAAATATATTTGCCTTCTCCTTCTCGGTGGCAAAAATCAACAAATTCAGGAATTGTAATTTCGTTATCTGAAACCTTAACATCACTCGTGCCAGAATTTTTAATTCCTTTACGGTATCTACGGATAAACCAGACCATGTTATGTATGGGTTGCTCTTGATATATAACTCTTTGTGCGATTTCGGACATTCAATCCGAAACTATATCCCATTATCCGAATCAAGACCAAAGTGTAGCGATGTTCTCATAACAGATGTTAATGGTGTCATCAGAAGGGTCAGTAATTTCAGGCATCATATTTTCTAATGCCAAAATTGTGCTATTTATTTGATTCCATTTGAGTTCTTTGATTTTATCAAAAATACCTCGTTCTTGTGCTCTTTCATCATAGCCTTTTTGAGTAAGATACTTCTCTAAAGCCAATACATCCAACCTCCAACGGATTCCTCCTTTTCGGTCTTTGGCTTGAGCGTGTCTAAAACAAGGTCTGTTTCTAAGAATGCCGACTACTTCACGAGATGTATAACGGCGAGGTTTGTAATCTACCATGTAAGATGAAATTTGTGTGGAATAACCATAGCCTTTGTTAGCCAACATATAATCTACAATGTCTAAAACTAATGTTTCCGTCAAGGGAAGTGGTTTCCTTTTGGCTTTAGGTTTTTCAGCGAGTGGGTCACGAGAAAAATCATAGCCTTTTTCATCTTCGGCCATGCTTACTCTTCCTCTTGATTTTCCTCTGCTTCTTTCAATGCCTTTCCGTAAGCGATTAGTGCGGCTTCTTTTTCGGCTTCTGCTTGTGCTGCCATTTCAGCCAATCGCTCTTCGGAGATTTCATTTCCTCGCCCATCACGAGGCTTTTTTTGCTCCTCAATCATGTCTTTGACTTCTTCTACTTCAGGAAGGTCAAGAGCCTTACGGACAATATCAGCCTTTTCAAACTCATACTTTTCTTTGGCTTCATCAAGAGTTAGACCTTCGGCCTTCAAATCTTTAATATATTGTTTCTTGTTGCGTTCAAATTCCATAGCAACAATAATCCAGTTAATGGATTCATCCATTTGTAAATCGGTTTCAGGGTCAAAATCTCGTTCCCAAATCATTTCAATTTCTCGGTTTAATGTAACTGGGGACATATCTCCACCTACGCTGTCAAATTCTTCCAAATCATCGTCTAAGACTGAACCATGAGGCTTGTCTGCCAATCTATCAATTAGTTCAAGGGCTTGTCCTTTACTTACTGCAAAACCTACTCGCTTCCAATATCGCATTTCTGTGCTCATAATATAGGTGTGTGGTTCATTGTATTTATATCTTCTGTTTTACGGCATTTACAGGAATACCTTTCCACATAGACCTAACGATATGTTCTGAATCTTGAGATATTTCTCCAGCCACATAAAAAGCATAGCCTTGATATTGTTTCAATTCCACGACTGAAACAAAATCTCTAAGCCAATCAGGGAGGTCAGACATAGGGCAACCATTCTCCTGCGGATTTGTCATTTTTGGCAGCAAATATCCTGCCTGTGCGGAAACCGTTTTTAGTCCTAACTGAATCTGATATTAAACGGCCTTTGCATTCTAATCCCCAAGGTGGTTCTGAAAACTCTTTTCTAACTGTTAATGTAAAGTCGTCTTCAAAGTTTTTAGGAGTTATTTCCATAGCCCCTAAATTGGAGTTCCAAGATAAGTTAGCAATAATGACATGAATGCCTTCACCTGATGAAGAAATACGATACCAAACACAACCAACTCCAAAACGATGTTGTAATTCTTGTAATGCAGTTTGAACAAGAGGTTCGTCTTGCTCTACATCATCCCAATCAAAGGTTAGATACATGATAATGAATTATTTCATCATCTATTTAACATTACCATTGTTGTGAAGGGCAAGAAGATGGGTCAGATTTCATAAATCCTTGCTGTGGTGCATATTGATAAGGGGTATAAAGTGGACCTACAACTCCTTCTGCGGCGGAAGAGTCAGTTTCGGTAACTAATGTCCATTCATAATCCGCAGAAAGTGGGTTAGCGGGAGTAGCCTTGGCTGCTTCAGCCTGTTCGTAGTTAGGAATCCAACCCTCAACCTCTTCTGTGGTGGTGGGGACTTCATCATAACTGTCGCCATGAAGTAGTGCATCATCTATTCGCCATTCGGCTTGAGTTGCCGCAGGTTGGCATCGCAAACAACGGCCATCTTGGGCTTGCTTGGAACTGCCTTCGCAAGCATTACAAAGCAAACAATCAATCTGAACATCTTTGGTTTCATCAGCGAGAATCTTTGATAGGTCATCTCCGTCTGCATCATAAACATAAACTCCATTGACTAATACTCCTTTACATTCAGTCGCTTCGGAAGTGGAAAGTGCAACACACTTTTGGTCATCATCTGGGTCAAGGTAATATCCATCACCACAAACACAATCTCCGTCATCATTACGGCTCATGTTAGCATCTGGGCAATACATATTATAATAATAGTAGGCTGCACCTGCACCTACAACTCCGACAGTAGCAATCAATGGAACGGCGTTCATATGTATTTGTTACTGGTTCGTCTATTTAAGTTTATCTTTATCTTTTTCTTGGTAGGCTTCAACAATCAATTTTGTTATTTGTGGATTTCTTAAAGAAATATACCACCAAGCAAAATAAGCACTACAAACTGCCATAAGGCATACTAAGGCAGTTAATAGACTCAACCACACTACAAAAAGGGTCATTGTTTCCATGTGAGTGTCACTCCTGAAGAGTTTTTACGAAGTTGTGGTGTTCCTGATGCTTTATCTGGTGTGGGGATGTGATACCAAATTTCTCCATGTCCAAAATTAAATTCATCAAATTGATATTTGATTTCAGTTCCTGAAATCTTCCACTTAGAATCGGCGGCAAATGGAATCTTAACTTGGACTTTATTTGGAGAAATGGTGAGGGAACGGATTGGGTCATAGGTGAGTCCTGATTTTGGATTCCACAATAAGTTAGCGTAATCTGCTAATTTGGCTCCTCTGGGTTCATAGGGTAGTCGGGAAACTCCGACTAACTTAATCTGATGTTGTCGGCAAACTTCATGATAACGAGCCAAATAAGGTTGTTGATTATCATATTCACACTTAACTAAAGCAGTAGCCATGTTGGTTGCGGCTGCTTCCCAAACCTCGGCTCCAAAGTTAGGCATAACATTGTTAATGACGATATTTTTAACCATGATTTTTTGGGATTCTAAAAACCTAATTGTTCGGTAACATTCTTGAAATCCTGCTTCCGTAGGAATTGATACTAAATTGACTGTAACCCAGTCAGGGTTGCGAAGCAAGACCTTTAAGCGGTCAATCTTTTCGCAAACGGCTTCTAATATGGTGACCATACGAGAGGCTGTATCATTCTTGCGGAATAAAATTCCTTTGAGGTTTTCTACTTTGGCTTTCATGCGAAGTATTTTCAAAAGAAATGTCTTGATATAATCTGGTGCGGTCAAGGCTCTAAGGGTGTGTCCTGTGGGGGCGGTATCAAACACTACAATATCATAATCAGCAGAATGCACTAACTTGGATATTTCTTCTAAAGCAAAGAACTCATCAATTCCTGGAAACATAGCCATATCAGTAAATAAGTCAGCATCTACACCAGGCATGAGTTTCTCAAAAGTTTCTTTGCTGGCTTCGTTTAATGAATCTGCAAATATCTTGGCTTCTCTTTCTGCGTCTATATTTCTGGCCCAAAAGTTATCGGCAATCTTAGTGGTTTGGAGTCCTACGGATGCTCCGAGAGTATCGTCTGTGCTGTGGGCAGGGTCAGAGGACACCAAAATAGTTCGGTAGCCTTGTGAGGCCCAATGTTGTGCCGTAGCAGCAGATACTGTGGACTTACCCACTCCGCCCTTTCCAGTAAATAACATCAAGGATGCCATATAATTCTATGGACTTCGTTCCTATTTAATTGTTCTCTTTTTGGAATTAGGCCCAACTTAGGCTGAAATCACTATCAAAATAAGAAACTGAATCATCACTTACTGCAAAACCATCAACATATTCTCCTAATATCTTGACTTTGAAATAAGATTCTTCTAAAGCAGGGCGAATATCAATAGGGCATAAGTTACAAGATAATGAAAACATTAACAATCTCTCGTCATCATAACCTCCATCTTCAATGGAAACATTGATGCCATCTGGGATAAATTGTCCTGAATAAATTACTTCGGTGTCCATAGAAACAAACATTTGTAGGTAGTCAGAATAATTATTGACAGAGGGTGCAATCAAAATTTGTTTCAAAGTTACTCCTGCTGGTATTTTAGCAGTTGTCATTACCAAAAAATCTTCGGTAGCGGTTACGATAATGTTGCGTTCATAGTGTTTATCCATTTTACCAATTATGGCTTCTTTGTTCGGATATTTAAGTTTGGTCGTCTTCTGCATCGCTTTCTGGCACTTTATCGGTATTTTGTTTCCGTTCTAAGGAAGTTTTCTTCTTAGGGACTGGAGTTCCATAAAGACTATCCAATGAATTGAATTGCTCATCCGTAATAATTTGGTTTTTGAGTTGTTCATCTTGGTCTGGGAAGGCACTAATGTCCTTGAGGTTGCGTTCAATGAAATCTCCTTCTATGAAGTCCATTTCTGAAACTACAAACTCTCCTTGAATTTGTTCTTCTAAATCATGGGCAATAGCAGATTGTTGTCTTCGGCGTTTGCGAACTCTGCCTTGTCGCTCATTATCTATCAACATCTTGCGGTATTCTGCTTGTTGCGATTGCACCCATGCTTCAATTTCTTCGGTGGTCATGTTGAGAACATCTCCACTAATCATTTTTCTTTTATACCATTCAACATTTTCAACGGTGACTGATAATCCTAATTCTTGAACAACAGTAGCAATAAGTGAATCAACTCCATCAAACAAAAGATAATCAACCCACATAATAACAGAGCGTCCTGATGGCCCGTCTAATTGAGTTAATTGAATAGGTCCTGAATTACCTCCTTCTCCTGGATTTCCGCCTGTCCCTCCGACACCATCGGCAGAACCAAAGTTTCCACCTAATGTAAATGCTCGGAAGTTATCTGTGCCTCCAGCGGTGCGAGCAAACATAAAAGAAGTGGTTTGGGCTACTCCTCCTGGTGTTGTGGTGGCATTCTTTTCTGCTAACACAGGATTTTTAGTGTCGCCAGTCTTAAAGAATGCAAACCGAGATAAATTAGAAGTTGTTGCCATGAACCAAGCAGGGCGACTTTCGTTGCCATCCCGATTGGCAGATATACTCAATAACCATTGATTTCTATCTACATCATAGGCCATATTCATTACACCTCCTGTGATATAGGGAACTACATTTAATGGTGATGGTTCTTCATTTCTATATTGTATCATTTCTGCAACTATGCTATCTTGATTCGGTGTGTTGGCATCTGAAAATCCAAAATCAAAGAAACAACTGGATGTGGCTTGAACCGACCAAGTTCCTCCATCGGCTTGAGCATAATCTGGAACTATGCTGCTACTGTTTGAGGTATCGTAAGTTAAAACAAAGGGTCTAACTGTTTCATACAATGGATTAGTAGAATCTACTGGAGAATAACTTCCACAAAATCCTCTAATGTCGGCAGAAAAGCGAGGCACATTGTTATAGGCAGCACCCCAATTTTGCTCTCCTGATTGAATGTTTTGAGTGTCTGGTCGTGCAAATGGCACTCCAAAAATGTAAGTGTTAGATAATGAAGTATTTTGGAAACCTCTCTCTTCTGTGGTTGGGAAGGTTTGCCAAGTAAAATCATCAGTATTGGTTGAAATAAGTGGTCCAATTTGAGTGGCAGTTTGTGGTATTGGATTCGTCATCAAACCCAAATCAGGATTAAGTAGATTTTTATTGGTATAGTGGTAAGTTATATGGGAAAAGTTAGTCCATGGTTTTCCTCCTGCGGTATTAAAACGAGGAACAAATAACCTTAACAAAATCATCTCATCAGCAGCGTTGGTGGTGCTTAATTGTTGAATTCCTGTATAATAGGCTCCTTGTAAATTATCTGATGATTCAAGTTGTGCTGCATCTTGTGTAGAAATTGGTTGTGTGGCTGTTCCAAACATATTTCCATAGGATTTTTGATTGCCAAATGAAAATATATCATCAAGATGATAAGTTCCTATGGTGACTATGGGATTCTTTTTGGTGGTTGGTGGGTCTGCTCCCTCAAAAACATTAGTTGGGTCAGCATAAGTATAGCCCCAACCTGCGGTAATAAATCCTCCTAACAAAGATGCTTCTCCACCAGCCAATCCTCCTACCATATCAGCATCGGCAGTAAGTGTAATGTCTTTGTAAAATGCTGGTGCTCCTCCATTGACATCGGGTTTAGTTGAAAATGATAATCCATCAGTATAACTAAAAGGTGTATAATTGGCATAATTTTTAGAATTTATTTCAGGAATATCTCGCCCAATAAGGAATGGAATATCTTGTGCTCCTCGGTAAGTTCCAGGTGCATTGGCTCTAACTCCTGTGTAAGATAAATCAGCAACTGCAATAACCGCAAGTTCTCCAAAAACTGTGTAGTCGGCAGGATTCCAATTTCCTGTATTTGTAAATGCGGTGCGAATATCCGCAGGAAGTAGTGTTTCATCAAAAACAGTTCCGTCAGCGATACCGTCTAATGGAATTGCATAATACATTTGATGTATTGGGTAGGCTAATTGTGTATTGAGTTCTCCAATGGCTCCAGCACCTGCCGCCGCTCTGTCAATTGTTGTTCCAGCATTATACAGAATAGTGACTCCTCCGACAACGCTGGCAAATACTCCTTGTGCGATTTGTGGGCTTCCATCAGCAGGTGAGGTATATTGTATGGTAGGTTCTGCATAACCAAAACCATCACTTATTGCCATGCCGTAGCAACCTCCTTCGCCAGTAGTATTGGATGTCGGGATTTGGGCTGCGTTTATGGGTAGGGCAGGATTGCTGTTGAAAAGCCTTAGAATTCCTCTGGTAATGTTCATGTGCCATGCGGATAAGTCATCTAATTTATCAAGCCTACAACAAGCAAAAAATCCATCTCGTATATATTCAGGAGTTAAACCAAGTGAATCACCCCAAATATAGTCAATTGAGCCTGTGACAAACATAATATCATTTCCAATTTGAACATCTCGGATAACGATAGAGTTGGGCAAAGGGTTTTGAGCAGGTCCTGTATTTGGTGGAGGGCTGTATGTGAAACCTAACCAGTTTCTTAATGTATATGGGTCAGACCAAGGAGTGGTATCACGAAATTCTAATAACTTCTCAAAAAGATTTACATCTAACGCCGTTTGAGGGGTATCATCGGTAACTCCAGGCGTAACAATCATCTTAGTTCGCCGCCCATGTGTAATTAGAATTGGGAGAACAATCTAATGGTTGTCTTGGGTCCACCCATGAATTAACAATGGTTAAAATAATATCCCAATCTGTTCCTGGAGGGATTTCCACAGGAATGTAAGTTTTATCTCCTAAAACTGGTCTGAATCCACTCTTTCCCCTGCCTTGAGTGATGCTAATTGGATATGGTGCTGCACTACCTGGCATTCCATCATTTTTAACTCCATCTAAGTTTTGAAAATAATAGGTGGTTCCAACTTTGTATTGCATATAAGTTCCAGGCGACCAGTCATTAGGGTCATCTAATTCGGATTCTGTGGTGTTAGTTCTACCTGGTGTGCTTCCATAGTATTGTAAAACAATAAATTGGTCGTCTTTGGTCCTATTTCGGGATGTTAAGCGGTTGGTGGCTCCAGGATTATCATAGAAAATTGATTCTCCTGTATAGAGTTTAGTTAAATCACTAACAGGGACGCTACCATCGTCATCCCATTCAACGGTCCAACCCTGCCTACGAATAGCCATACATTAACTTAGTCACGCTTGTTATTTAAGCCTTCTTTTCTTGCCCCTTTGTTGAGAGGGTTGTCCAATTACTCCATTTAATTTGGCTTGCTTTTCTTTTTGTTTGTTTTTGGCTGCCTCAATTTCAGCAGAATCTTGAGGTTTTATGTGTTGTGTCCAAGCAGGAGTTTCACCTTGCGGCGCAAATGGAATCAGATTTGGTAACACATCGGGGAGTTTTACTTCTCCTTGAGATGAACTACGATAACGAAGTTTAGCATCTATCTTTTTCTGTTCTTCAGCAAGAAGTTTTTTGAGTGGGTCTGTCATAGTCCTCAACTCTTATAGGAATTGATTGTTAATAAATCTATTCTTTTGGATAATACTTGTTAGCAATATCTAAACCTTCCATTAGACCAAATCCACAGGCAACAGTCATAACTCCGAAAACTGCAATTTGTTTCATTTGGCTGTAACGAACTCCATTGACCACTCCGAGAATTCCTCCGAGAGCACCAATTAAAGAGCCTGTATAAACTAAGGAGTCAATAGATGTGAATCCCATTTCTTTGTAATATGCGACTGGATTGTTAATCATAATATCACCAAGTTGAAGGTATTTCATTCATAGCACCTAATTGCTTGGCACGAAGTTTAATAAATTTCTTAGCCTTAGCCTTATTAGATTTCTTAGCAAGTCCCCAAGATTTAACTGCATTCTTTAGGTCTTGCTTATTACGGATTGGGAATGAGCCGTCAGCGAGTGCGTGTCCTTTCTTCGCTAACTTCTCTCTTTGGCTTTGTGTGAATTCCGCAGCCGCTACTTCGGCTGATTCTTCACCAACTGCTGCGATTGCTTTGGTAACATCTTCCTTAATCTTCGCTGTTTCTTTCTTTTTCTCGCCAGTAGATTTTGCGGAAAAGATTCTAACTCCTCCCCAAACCAATGCGCTTCCAATAGTTACCATTCCAATTGAATTCCAAATGGAAACCGCACCGTAATTGTTATATGCTTTAATAATTAAATATCCGCCAGCAGAAATGGCTACAACTCCGCCGATTGTATATGGGTCTAACTTGAGGTCCATACCAAATAGTTAGTCTTTCGTCTATTTAAGTTTATTGAGATGTATAATACCACACGCTGGCTGCTAATACTGCTATAACACCGACATAAATTCCTATGTTGCTTTTTTCTGTTTCGGTGGTGTCAACTGGTTTGAAAGAGAAACTTTGTGTGGTAACCTTAGAACCGTTATCGGTTTGGTCTGGGTCTGTTTCTTCAGTTTCATCGGTTTCTGTTTCTGTTTCTGTTTCT
>Ga0098055_1000124_pt1 | contig 53168 bp, 52 predicted proteins | sample 17_taG_FD_75107 | JGI IMG/M metagenome (GOLD analysis project Ga0098055, IMG submission 75107) | Marine viral communities from the Subarctic Pacific Ocean - 17_ETSP_OMZ_AT15314 metaG | ecosystem: Environmental > Aquatic > Marine > Oceanic | place: Pacific Ocean | collected 2015-01-18 | reverse complement strand
CAGCGTTTCAATAAGATCTTTGATGCTGTTAAGGGTGGCGTGAGCTTCACTGAAGCTTCTGAGCAGATCCTTATCGGTGTTGATCGTTCTCGTGACGCTCTTCTCCGTCCTGTCGTTCTTGATGAAGGTTCGACTGGTGAACTCAACGTTCTCGTTGATGACCAGTTCTCCGTCCGTCAGAACAAGATTGGTTACTACGGTAAAGTCGAAGAGGGTCGCGTTTGTATCGACGACAAAGCTCTTTGTGGAATCATCCTCTAATCGAGGTTTCCTAAATTTAAGGGTCGCCCTACGGGGCGGCTCTTTTTTTTTGATTTTTTTAGTGTAATTCATTATGATAAGTTATGTCCGATAAGAAAGAGTTTCTAGAAGAGTTCCAATTAGCTGATGGTAAAGACCGCACAGAGAAGGAAAACCAAATCAGTAAAGCAAAAGAACTCGAAAGCTTACTTGGCATTCAAGACATGAATCCATATAAGACTTTAAACAAAAGCATCTTTGCAGAGAACTTAGGATCAATGTCGATCTCTCAAATGACAGAGCTTGCACAAAGGGTGGGGATTTCAGGAATGGAGATGAGTTCAAAGCCGTCCTTAAAGAAGGCTTTGGAGAAGTCTTTCGATATATACCTAAGACAACATAACGTTTCTGTTGCTGGGCCACCTGCTCCAGTGGCTGACGATGTTAGTGACGAGGTTAAGAAGCTGTTTGAACTGTAGAGTTCCCTAAAGCCCTATTTTGCTGTAAGATTATTTAATGAATGATCTTGGGATTCTTGCAACAAAAATTGTAAATTACGAGTTTTCAGAAGACCGCCAAAGGTTTCCTGTGTCTTATGTTTCTGGCTGGCTAGAGACAAATATAGGAGAACTTAATGGACTGACGAATGAAGAGTTTTATGTTAATGACACTGGAGCTATAGAAATTGCTACTGGTTCAGGATTATTACCGATTGAAGAAAATATTCTGTCTACCCTTTATGAGATCCACTATTATGAAAAAGCTTCTAGGGATTCTCTGCGCGGCTTTACTTACGGAGGAGATACAGACTGGATAACTCTAAAAGAGGGCGACACTACCATTCAAAGACAAAACAAAAACTCTGTTGCTAAAACATATAGAGACTTAAAAGTTGACACTACTGATCGTTTAAATGACTTAGTAGGCCGATACAACCAATACAAATCTTCTCCCTTACAGGTATTTGGTCGAGATGGGGTTGATCCAATTGACAGCATTGACTCCTATCAATCTACAAGTTCTTACAGATCCTTATAATGGCCTCATTAATTACATCTGCTCAAAAGTTAGCGATTCAAAGTGCATTGGACGAAGTTCACGATACTTTCGCAAGAGACATCTACGTCTACATTGAGAAGAAGGTAACTACAAGACCCGCTAATTTGAACTACAATCCACTGTATGGCCGTACTAAGGACGACTCTAGGTTGAGTTCACAAACTACGCTAGTCAAGCACACAGTGCAAGCTAGAGTTAATTATGCGCCAAATCAGGGAGAGTCTGTAGTGGATGGTGGAGCGCAATTTAATTTAACTGCTTCTCATGGTAAGGTGAGAATCAAAGTTGATTCAGATGGTTACGAAAAAGTAAAGGATTCTAGTAGGATTGAAATTGATGATGTTTTATTTACTGTGGATACTGATGCCAAAAATGTAGGGCCATTCTCGACTCAATACTATACTGTATTCCTTAAACGAGAAAACTAATGTCTAAAGCATTTTTATCAGCAACAAAGTTTCAAGTAACTATAGATAAGGCCGCGCTTCTAAACGAAGTGACTGCTGGTCGCAATGGTAAAGTTACTGGTGTTCAGATTAGGAAGTATGTTTATCCTATAATGGAGGAAGCCAGAAAAGACTTGGTTAGAGATTTTCACTCTCACTCTATTACCCAAGAAATCAAATCTGGATCTTCTGCCTCAAATACTTCTGGCACTTTAGGGGGATATGGAAACTTATTCTCTTTTATTGGTTTTAATCAAGGAGATAATCCTACGATCCCTATTGAAAATATATTGAACGAACGCTTAAATGTTAAAGTAAGGGCTGCGGGGAGTGGAAGATTTAAAATAACAATTATAAATGCGCCTTCGGCACAGGCCATTTTTAATGTAACACCAATTCCTTGGGCTAGCGGTTCTAGTTGGGCAGAAGGTATGGAAAAGGGTATTTCTAATTTAGGCTCATTTTTATATAGAGACTCGGGAATACAATCTAGATCGGGAACTGGTATTCAAGTTAAAAACAAGCTAAGAGCATCTAACCTTAGAACAGGAAGTTACATCTCTGGCCTTATTAATAAATTTTTACGAAATGTCACAAAATTTTAGAAAATGAAAGCTCAATTTGATCAAAACCTTTTGTCTAGTTTCTACCTTTGGTTAGAGAACCGTTTAATTAAATCGGATTCTAAGGCTTATCTCACTAACGTCTCCAATTCATTTAAGTATGTTGATTTTGATGATATTCCATCCGACATGGTTGGATACCAAGGAGAGTACAGACAACTTGTTTCCGATTATGATATTGATGTGGTTAATTCTGGCTTCTTTGTAGGAGACAATTTTATTACGGGAGACTCTAGTTCAAATGGAGGTGTGTATACAGATTATAATAATGGTCGTATCTTATTTCCTGCGGCTTCTGGGACTGGGTTAAGTGTTTCGGGAGATTACTCTGTTAAAGAGGTCAATACTTACATTTCTCACGATAGTGATTTAGATTTTATATTGCAATCTGACTTCATTGAAAATGGACAAGATTCTCCTTATTTTTATAATGAAACAGCAAATATTGATAAGTCAGCTTATTTTTTACCAGCTTGCTTTGTATCTTTAGCTTCATCTGAGAACAAGGAATTTGCTTTCGGTGGAGAAGAGGACACTCAAGCCAGAATTAGAGTCATGCTCTTAACTAAAGACTCTTATATTTTAGATGCTGTTATTTCTAAACTAAGGGACACAGTAAGGGAAACAATCACACATATTCCTTATGAGGAATTTCCCTACGCCTACTCTTATTCAGTAAAAGATTTTCCTTATACCTATACTGGTGTTGTCGCAAGTCAGGGTAGCAACGCACTCTCCTCTTCTATAGAGAATGTTACAGCGTCAAAAGTTGTCTCAGAGAGTTTGAGGGAGAAGTTGAATAAGTCCTTCTCTATCGCCTTTATTGACTTTGATTTGTCCACTTATCGTTTCCCACGAGCTTGATCCAGTGTATTTAAGTTAAACCTTTAAAAATTTAAAATATATGTCTAATAGTAGAACACGAGTAATTTCCCAATCTAAAGCTGTTTATTTAACACCTACGGGTTGGACGAATGGAGGTCTTAATAGCCAATGGAGCATCGAAGCGGATCAACTACAAGGAGTAGATACATTCTCTTATGAGATTGATTTAGCTGGCAGTCGCCAAGATGTTCGTGAATTTGGACAGTTGGCTAGGATTGGTACAGTCAGGATGTCTGAGATTAACCCAACTCTCTCCTTCGGTTATTATCTTAGCTCTGGCGCTAACGAAAAACATCTTGGATTCAACGAGTCAGACGACAACACTTCTCAGTGTATTTCGGCTTTCTTGACCGAAGACGTTGATAAAAAAGAAAATAATATCTTTGTAGGCGTAGTTGATGAAGGTGATGATGCTGTAGGATTTACAGATCAGGCTCCATCTGATGTTATTGGATTTGGCAACTGTTTCTTAAGTAGTTACTCTGTTAATCTTTCTGTTGGAGAAATCCCCCGTGCTGACATTGAAATGCAAGCTTCTAACGTAGTCTTTTATTCAGATGATCGTCAGGGATTGATTTCTCCTAGCTTAAACTTAAATGGAACTAGGGCTGAACCAAATCCAACTGCTAATATTGACTTGCCAACCGCTGAAGTTTGTGCAGATTTAGATGGTGGACTTAAGGTTCTTAAGCCTCACGACATTACCTTAGCTTTCGCTAATAACGAAGGAGTTACAAACGACGGTAGTAATGCGGGAGGAATTGGTGGACAGAAGTTTAGTACAAGCCTTAGTGCCGTTCAGTCTGTTTCGATTGACGTTCCTCTTGCCCGTGAGGTCATTGAGTCCATCGGAACCCAACTAGCTTATGCGAAGCCGCTTCAATTCCCAATTGATGTGACCATGAACATGTCTGCTCTTGTTACTGAGTTTGGAGAAGGCGCTCTTGAATTCGCTCTTACTGGAACTGCTGGAGATCGTACAACTGATATTTCTGTAGCTATGAACGCAGGTGGGGAAGAACAAATGAAGTTCACCTTGAAGGGTGCTGTGCTAGACAGTCAAAGCTTCTCTCAAGGGCTAGATGACAATGAGACTGTAGACTTGACGTTCTCAGCTCAGATTGGTGGTGCGAGTACTTCTGATCAAGGCTTGTTTATGACTAAGTTAAAAGCAGATGACACTGTATCTAGGTCAACAGCGGCTAAGAATGCTACTACTACTGCTGACGCTACTCAGCCTATTACGCATGGGTCTTAATCTTGTTGGCTATGGACAAACTAAAACGTAGAAAAATTAAATTATGGCTTCAAGAACACGAGTAATATCACAAAGTAAAGCGGTATATGTCACCCCAACTGGGTGGGATGTTTTCCAAACGGGAACTAATAGTAGTACAGATCGGCAAACAATTTCTGGGCATCAACTGCACAGAATCGACAACGCCTCTTTCGAGATTGATCTCGCTGGAAGTCGTCAAGATGTGCGTGAATTTGGTCAGTTAGCTAGAATCTCTACTGTAAGATTATCAGAAATCGATCCAACTTTGTCTCTAGGCTATTTCTTAGGAAATGGAGAGAATGAGTTGGCTTTAGGTTTTGATAACTCTTCTGGTACTGATACACAGATGATATCTTCAATTATTAATGAAGACCCGACTCAATCTCAAAGGAATATTTTTATTGCGACAGTAAAAGAAGGAGAAGACGCTTTTACCGCAAGCAAATGGAATACAGAGGAAGATAATCATGATGTTATTGGATTTGGAAACTGTTTCGTTAACAGCTACTCTGTGAACCTTTCTGTAGGAGAAATTCCTAGAGTTGATTTAGAAGTACAAGCTTCTAACGTTGTTTTTTGGACAGGATGTCAATCTGGATTGTTTAATCCTTCTCTTGATCTTGAAGGAGAGAGAACTCATTCTGGATTGGTTCTCTTGCCTCCACCTGACACTGGAGAGGTAGGACATGCTGTCTTAAGACCTCATGATGTTTCGGTATCCTTTATTGATGATGAAATAAGCACTGGAGATGGCGCAGATAAAATCGGTGGAGTTAATTTCGCAACAATGCCGATTCAATCTTGCTCTATAGATGTGCCTCTTGCTCGCGAAGTTATTGAATCTCTTGGGTCAGAAAGAGCTTATGCTAAACCTGTTCAATTCCCAATTGATGTCACTGTCAACATTAGCAGCTTAGTTAATGAGTATACTACTGGAGCACTTGAATTTGCTTTAACTGGAAGTGCTGGCACTAAAAAAACCAACATTGATATTGAGGTCAAAGATGGGAACAACGTTCGAAATAAGTTCGTTCTTACGGGCGCTCTTTTGGATAGCCAAAGTTTTTCCCAAGGCTTAGATGATAATGAAACTGTAGATTTAACTTTCTCTGCTCAAATTGGAGGAGCTTCAACTACCGATCAAGGACTAATGTTCACTGCTGCTACTGGAGCAGATGACGGAATTTCAGGAGTATTCTTGACTGGCCTTGGTTCAACTTCTTATATTGTTTCTGGTGCGGCTGCTTTACATCAACCAATCGAAATTGATGGTTGGACTGATGTAGAAGACCTTGCTGGTGTCTCCTTGCCAGATGGAGATGGTTATCCAGACGAAGAATAATAATTTACCTTAAATAATTACAAAGCCCTACCGAAAGGTGGGGCTTTTTTTTGTGTATTAATATGTAATGAAAGTCTATCAAAATGTCACTGGAGTAGAGGAGAGCACTATAGAATTTAACACTTCTATCGAAGATTCTTTCTCTGGCTTCTCTATCGCCGCTGGGACTGGCAACGCTGGAGGAGATGGATTACTTAATACTGGTTTTGTTTTTTCTGGAAGTGAGGGTTATATTTTTGACCAATCTGGAAGGTTTGTTGGGGGCTATGAATCTAAAGAAGTATTTAACATACTAGTTCACTGCAAATCCAATAATACCATGTCTTTCTTTATTAATGATGTTTTGATCGCCAATAATTATTCTGCTCTCACGGGATTTGATTATATTGAATTTGATAAACATGGAGAATCGTCTATGAATATAACACATAGTTATTGATTTTTTTCTGTGCTTTTCGATAATATAGAGCAAACTAGTATGAAAGAGCTTTATTCATTTAAGATAAAAAGGAAGATCAAGGAAGAGATCAAATACGATAAAGAGGATAAAAATGGTAAGATCGTAGAAGCTAAGAAGACGAAAACTAAAACAGTCTCTAATCGTGTTGTTTTCGTTAAGCCTAATTTTGGAAGTATTGAAGCTGGAGAGTTCTTTTATGGGCAGCAATATAATGATTTCATCAATGCTGGGTATTTGACCAAATCTATGCTTAGTAAGAAAATAGGAGATATTGGAGGAAATACTTCAAAATTATCAGATGAGATTCTTACCAAAGCATTTTTGGATAATCTAGAGGCTGCTCGGACTATTGAATTTTACGAGGGGCAAGAAAAACTTGAGGAGGAACAAGAAGAACGATTAGAAGAAGCTAAACAAAAGTTTACTTCAACTCAAAAAGAGATCAATGATTTCGAGAGTTTTAATCGAAGCCAGTATAGTCAAACCGCAGAATCAAAAGCTGAACAGAAGCTTATGGAGTGGTTTATTTTCAACTTCTCTTATTATGAAGACAAGGTTAAAGATAAAACTGATTTATTCCCTTTGTTTGTCGGAGACGACTTCGATCAAAAAAGAGAGCATTATCTATTACTCTGTGAAGACCAAGAGGATATTGAGGGAGATATTAATCTCAAGAATAAAAGTATTTTTGATGAATCGTTTTCTAGGTTAGCTCAAATTGCTAACTTGTGGTATAACAAGATGGGAGCCAACCAAAAAGAGCTTGAAGAAAGCTTAAAGCAAGTGTTCCCTGAAGAGTTTGAACCCAAAAAAGACTAATGGACAAGGAATCAGAACCATCTCTGATTCTTTTAGATATATTAAGGGGGTTCAGTAAGATCAGTCATAAGGATGGTTACCTTTATCTGAAGCACTTTGCTGTTTATGATGATTTGCATTTAAGTGAGCTGGAGCTTGAAAGCTTCAACTCTGCTATAAAAATGGGAGTCAAGAAAGAGGAAGACTTAATTAAAAATGCCATTGAAAAAAAGTTTTGGTCTAAGGAAGAAGAGGAAACCATTAAAAGCTTGAAATGGTTGATAGATAAATCTAATCAATCTTTGTCAAAAGTATCCGACTGGAATTTAAGAAAAAGTTTACAAAATTCTATTAGCTCAGATCAAGATAAATTAGAAGATCTTAAGAAAAAGAAACAAAGTATCATTTCTCATAGTGCTGAAAGTTTCGCTTCTCGGAAAAGAAATACAAAAACATTGCTAGATAATGTTTTCGTTGATGAGGAAATGAAAACAAAAATCGATGAAGATGATCTTTTTGATCTTATGCCATTGATAAACAAAACGGTCTCTCAATTTATAGACCCAGAGAATATTGTTAAGGCTGCTTTTGATTCATATTTTTTTGATTTATATTCCCTTCACGAATCTAACCCAATGAGTATCTTTAATAAAGATATTTACACTATAACTCTTTGGCAAAAAAACTTGATTGTTTATGCCTCTATCCTATTGAATAAACTTAAAAACATGGATATTCCAGATTCAATTAGGGAAGATCCCGTAAAGATCTATAAGTACCAAGGTCAGGCTGAACAAAAGACTGGGGAAAACGTGGTGCATGGAGTAGAAGATTTAAAGGAAAAGATGAAGCAAAAAGACGGCAAACTGTCTGCTGAAGATTTTTAAGTGTATTAAATTAAGATGGCATCTCCAATTAATATTAACGCTAATCTTAAGTTAAACCCTTCAAGCATCAATGCTTCAGCGAAGCAGGTGCAGCAAGCTTTAGGTAGGATTACAGGTTCAGCCTCTGAATTCCAGAAGTCATTGGATGCCTCTACCGCTCGTGTTTTTGCTTTTGGAGCTACTACTGCTGTTATTAATGGAGTAACCCAATCATTTAAAGCTCTCGTATCTACTACAATAACAGTTCAATCTAAATTGGTTGATATTAATTCGATTTTGGGAGCTGGAGCACAGGAATTCAATAAGTATAGAAATGCCATCTTTGATGTAGCTAAAACCACTGGTCAATCTTTCCAAACCGTTGCTGATGGCGCTGCGGAATTGGCTCGTCAAGGTTTAAGTGCTACAGAAAGTGCTAAAAGGTTGGAGGCTGCATTGATATTAACAAGGATATCGGGATTAGGTTCTGCTCAATCTGTTAAAGCCTTGACTGCTGCTATGAATGGTTTCACTTCTGCTGGATTAAGTGCAGAGCAGGTTGTGAATAAAATTGTTGCTGTCGATACCGCTTTTGCCGTTTCTGCTCAAGACCTTGCTGATGGTTTTAGTCGAGCAGGATCTACGGCTGAAGATGCGGGAGTTAGTTTTGATCAACTTTTGGGATTAATCACCGCTGTTGAACAGAGAACTGCGCGAGGTGGAGCCGTTATTGGTAACGCATTTAAATCAATTTTTACTCGTTTAAGTCGGGGGTCTACAATTGAAGATCTTAAATCATTAGGGGTTCAGATTGATGCTACCCAGACTGGAGTTCAAAAACTACAGGCACTATCCAAAGCTTTAGAGAATATATCAGATCCAACTGTAGCAAGTCAAATTAAAGAACTAGCTGGTGGAGTTTTCCAAATCAACGTTGTTAGTGCTGCGTTAAAAGATATTGGAAGTGAATCTTCTGTTTTCGGAAAAGCTACGGCTAAATCGTTTGATGCTACTAATGAAGCTACAAGCAAAAACATCGCACTTAACGAGCAACTTAGCGCTCAAATAAATTCGCTTGTTGTATCTGTTACAAGCTTGGGGGCAAAAATAGGCAATTTAACTTTTGCTCCTTTGTTGAAAAATCTCTTGGGTATCGCGACTGTTTTATCGGAAGGTCTCGATTCAGCATTAGATCCAGAAAAAGGTAATAAATTTGTCCAAGGTTTATTTAAAACAATTGGAGCTTTTATAGGTGGACCGGGATTGATTATGATCACAGTCGCCTTCGCTAAAATATTTAAAACTGTTTTAAAATTTGCTGGAGAAGGTTTTAGGACCGTTATGCAGATGGGTTCTGCTACCGAAAAAATTAAAAATATTGAAGGTGGTATTGTTGGCTTATTGCAGAAAGATGCTGCTTTAAGAAAGACGCTTTCAAGCACTACCGCGACTCAGGCCCAGAAAGAAAAAGCTGTAATTGCAGCCATTCAAAGAGAAAACGCCTTGCTTACCCAACAACAAACTCTTGTTAGAAATATAGCTGCCATGAGCGCCCAGAGAGGCGTTACTGGCTACTCTTCCAGTGGGGGATTCAAGGGTAAAAAAGGTAAAAGATTTTCTTCTGGTGGTGGCGGTATCATGGAGCCAGATTTAGAGACTGCGATGGTGAACGAAGCTCGTGATGCTCCTAGAGGAGCCTCACCATTTGTTACGAATTTTAGAGGAAACCCTGCTGTTATGAATACCTCTGAAACTCAAGTTAGAATCGGAGGTAGAGAAGAAATCCTAACCGCAGAACAAGCTGATGCCTTAATCCCTAGATTTAACAAAGGTAGTAAGAAAAAAGGAAGAAAAATTACTACAGGATCGTTTGCTTATCTTGTCCCAAAAGTAGGGGTGAAAAAAACCTTCGGACCTATGCATCATGATGGAAGAAATTATGATGGAAAAACACCTATTCGTGGTCCCAGACCAGAGGCCATCGAAGGAGTTTCCGATGATACTGAAGCAAATTTAGAAGGAACTCTTACTAAAAATATTATAAATGGAGCCGCGAAGTGGACTCAAAAACTAGCACCTTTAGGTAGGACAGCTAAATACGATTCTATTCGCAGGGGGTTTGATACAATCGCTGGAGCTAAAGGGGGGTTGAAAGCAGCAATTGGAGGAGCATTCGAAGTTGCTATTAATAGATCTTTAGATTATGAGGCAGCTACAAGAGAAATAGGTGGAGATTTCGACGTTAGAGGGGGAAAGAACTTGCATAGAGTTCAAGACCTTTTTGGTATTAAACAAAGAATAGCAGACTTTAAGGTTTCAGATAGTTCTGGCAATAAAAAGAGCTTTTTAGATAAAATTAGAAAAGAAAAGGGCTATCCTGAAGGAGGTGGTGAACGAAAAAAAGATACAACGGTTGTAACCAAAAAAGAGCTAGATAGAGCTGCTGAAAAAAAAGCTAGATTAAATGTCAAAAATAGATATGGGAATGCTGAAAAGTTCCGACAAGGCTCGACAATACCCTTAAGGCAGTATAAGGCTGAGATGGAAGAAGCCATCCGACAGGAAACTGCGCGTATAAAAAGAGATATTTCTTATAATGCTGCGACCGACTTCACGAATAAAGATGATAGGGCCGAGAGGAGGCGAAGAGGCCAAAAAGTTGGCCCTATGTTCACCAGAAGAGTAGGAAGGAGGGCTAAGGGTAGTCTTTCTGCATCTAAGTTTAACAGTCTCAAAAGATACAGTGCTGGTTCTATGTTGATGAGTCTTATTGGGAAAGGGCTTGGGAAAGGGAGAAATCTGGTTGGGAAAGGGATGGGCGGGGTCAGCGGTGGACAGGTAGGTAATGCTGCTACCATGACGGGTTTACAAGTAGGGCAGACAAAGTTTTTCGAGGGTAAAGCGGAAGATGAGGCAAACAGGAAGTTAAACGAAGCTAAAGAAGCGTTAAACAAAAACCCTAACAATCCCGAACTCCAGAAAAACCTAAAATTTGCTGAAGACCAGTTGAAAAGTACGATAGAACAACAGGCTAGCATGGGTGATTATCTTACAATGGCGGGGATGTCTGCGGGCTTTTCAGCAGCTCCAGCAGTGTTAAGAGCGGGGTATAAGGGTACAAAAAATGTTGTAGGTGGGGGTTTAAATAAGGCCAAAAACTATATGCCTAATCGGAATACCCTTAAGAAAACTAGGATTCCAGCAGCACTTACAAAGAAAACTGGGCCTTATAATATGCCAAAGGGATACTCGGAAAGGCTAAAAGCCCAAAAAACAAATGCTGGTATAGACCGCGCCCGAAGCCGTGTGTCTAATGTTGGCAAGAAAGTGGGCTTAGGTGGAGCGAGTTTGGCAGGAGCGGCAGGATTGCAGATGCTTAAAGATCCTGTAGCTGATTCAATGAAGACCTCTGGTGGGCAAGATACTGCTGGTAGTATAATCACGCGAGGACTTGCTGATGCGGGATCATACGGGCTTTCTGCTCCCGGTCCTGCAAAAGTACCTGCTGCAATTTTTGGGTTTGGCAAGTCCATGATTGATCAGTTTGAAGAGGCACTAAATGAACAAGAGTTTCAGGAATCTGAAGGCCTGAGGCTTGATGACTTTCATGGGGCGCTTAAAGATAGACAGAGTTTAGAGGCTCGTTTCGGCCTTACTGGTGGTAAGCTTTCAGGAATAAATCACCAAGGAACTGGATTTTCGATGGCTGCTAGAGAAGCTGGAACAGATGGTCCAAAGAATCTTAATGTAGACAGGACGGGAAGATCGCTTAAAGAACTACAAGAGCTTTACGGTGGAAATGCAAACCAATTAGGAGATTTTATTGGAAGTCTAAAACAAGCTCGGATAACGTATGCTGATACGGCATCTGAGTTTACTAGGAGTTCAAGACAGTTTTCTGAGGCAGAGGGAGACTATGAATCCCTATTGTATATTAGGGATCACTTAATGATATCTGCGGATGCGATGGGTTATTACAGAAAGAGTATCGTTGAGTTTACAAAAGAACTTGAGGGACTCGCGAAAGGGGGGGGTATAAATGACATCATAAAGCGTGGTGAGGCAAAAGCGCAGCAGACTAAAGATACGGGTGATTTTCTAGGAGCCATGACTGGACCCGGCAAGGAGGACGCAAGATTATCTAACAAAGTGCGGGGCGTAATGACGGGGCTACTGAATGAGGAGAATAAGATTGGTCTCCTCGGTGTTCAAAGTGCTGGTTTGCAAAAGCTTCCAGCAGATAGTCTAGAAAAACGGAATTTCATGGACGCTAATGAAATCGCCACCCCTGCGCTTCAACGCATCGACGATGGAACTGAGCAGGGAAGACTGGAAACTGAAAATGAAGCCAACAATAGAGCAATAGCTGCACATTTTAAGAAACAAGTAGAAGACGCAGGAAAGGTCTTCAACGCCAATGTTAGAGAGGGAGCTAAGAGTCTGATTATGGAGCGCATAGCCATAACAGAAAGAATTAAACAGCTTAAAGGAAACAGAAGAGAATTAACTGGAGGAATCGATCCAGATACTGGTAAGCCCGTACAAGGATCTATAAACTCTAAAAGCGTTTCAGAGATCGTAAGTGGCGCTAAACAGGGTCCAATAAATGCAGGTAGAGTTAGAGAAATTGTTAATGGTTTAGGTGAAGCCAGAGATTCTGGAGATATAGATAAATTCCAAATGATGATGACTAATTTAGAAGAGGAGCTTCAAGGAAGATTGTCTGGGAATGAAGATAAAGTTCTCAAACATTTTGGCTTCTCATTAGATGAGCGTACTGAACAAGGCCAGAAAAATAAAGCATTTTTTGATAAAGTTACCGAAGACTCTGTCGCTATAGAAGGAGATACGGGTCTAGCACGAGGAGGTGATACTGGCTTTATCCGTTCATTAGATGGATCTGGAAAAGACCGAGAAAAAATTGGAGATATAGATAAAGAAATAGGGGATAACGAGAAAAGACGCAAATACTTAGATGATCAAATAGGTAAATTAGGCGATCAATTCGGGAAAGAAGTTGTGGACCAATTGCAAAGATCCGCAGAAGAGGCTCGGAGGATGGCTGATGGCTTGAATGAGGCGGGTCAAGCAACTTCTGGATTAGTAGATGTTGCTGTTGAGATAAGTGCGCTAAGAACAGCATCTAAAGAAATAATTGAAGCAGACAAGGCAAGGATAAAAGAAATAAGTGGACAAATGACATTTATGAAAGGTCGAATTGGGGATATTGAAGGACGACTTGGGCAGTTGATGGGTGGTTCTACTACTTATGCTCCCACAGATACTCCCGCACCTACTCCCGCACCAGCTGAAGGCAGCGGATAATTTAAAAATATTTATATGAGTTTAATTGTTAACAATGTTATTAATGCTTCATCTACAATAAGTTATTCTTATCTTAGTGATTCTGAGATTTTTGGATATCTTATCACGTTAACATACAATATCAAAGTAGAAGATATTAACTTCGACAATGATGATGGTGTTCTCTTGTCTGGTAGGTCTGCGCTAAGAGCAGCATATAAAAGAAAAAACATAACAGCTAGGATTGCAGGAGATGAAATCCTACATGGATTAATTGTTTCAATGTCTTTCCCCGAAGGGTCTCTCAACGCTGAAGAGACTGTAAATTTGGTAATTGAGGAGAGACGTAGGTTAGATGATTATAGTTCTACTAATTTTGCAAAGTATATTCCTAGCCCACATTTACTTTCTAACTTCGAAGAAAACTATAGTTTCAATAGATCTGATTCGGGATATTCGTATACAAGAGATATATCAATACAATACGCTCAAGATGCTGGTTCTGAATTCTTAAATAATGCGAAGTCTTTTCTGACAACTTATTATTATGAAAATAGGCCATCAATTGGATATTATGAAGACGGTATTTCTGAAAACGCTAAATTCGATAAGAACTTCAATGGTGTTCTCAATCAATCTCTTGATTTAATTAATTTAAAAGTTGATTTAAGCGAAAATTTCTCTTCGTCTTTTATTGACGAGTCTGCTGGGGTATCTAAACTGATTACCACTAGCGAGTCTGTAGATGAAAGAGGTTACTTATCTAAAACCCTCAATATCTCTTTAACTTCTTTAAGGCGAGATTCTTCTAATATCCTACAACAAGCTATTAGTTCAGTTATAGATGAAACTATAACCACAGAAAAGTCTAATGGATTTGGTGAGCCTTCAGTAATTCAAAAGGGGATATCTAAGGATGGTGGATCAGCACAAGTAACAATAACTTTTTCTACAGACCCAAAAGTATCCATAGAAAACTCTGTATCTTACAGTTGCCAACAAGTGAAAGAAGGTAACTTTTTAAATTACACTCTTAACGTAGCTTACAAGTCAATTGGCAAAAGTACAACAGAAAGGTATAAAAAAGCCTATGAAACATGGAAGTCTTCAAGAGGGGATAATGACTCTAAAGTTGCAGGGTTATTCTCCGAAGCTACAGATATTTATGAAAAGTCGAGATCTTGCAATATCCAAAAAACCAAAGGCATAGTTACAGAGACTATAAATTACACAACTGAAAAAGCATATGACTCTAGCTCTTTACCAGAGGGTATTTTAAAATATAAAATACAAGTGTCAAAACAAGAAAAAGTACCAAGGACACAACCTATTGTAGACTTAACAAACCTTAGACAAAAGTTAATTACATCAAACCTAGATTCTCTTGGGAGTGCCACTGTTACTATAACATCTGTAGCTTCTCCAGAATACGGCATGTTCCACGGTAAAAATTTCCTAGATGGCAAGACTAGTGAAATGGATGCCGCTTTAGAAGAAACTGATTTTTATGGGACAAGCGATCAAATTTCCATAGATTTAGCTAATGGGAGCACAACCCGTGTAATAAACTATATAATCGCTTAACATGTCTATTTCTATAACATATGGGAGTTACAGTTTTCCTGACCCAATCCCGTTAGTAGCAGAGGAGGATCAAGCGATTTCTGTTGCGGGTAATTACGACCATAGCGCGATCACTGTTAATTTAGTTGGCTATTTTACAGGAGCTGATTTGTCTGAGTTGGATTTGCAAAAAATGCAAATGATAAGTGGTTTTTTAAATGAATATCAAGACTTAACAATTACAGTCAATAACGAAGAAAAAGTTTGTCCCAAAGCTTCTGCAAAATCAATTTCATTTAATAAGAGTGACTTAACTACTTTATTACCATATAGTTTATCCCTAACCTATTATAGCGGAGAAACATTTTCAAATTATTTTAAAATCTCAGATCCACAAAATATTTGGGAATATGAGGAGCAAGAAAATAATACTGTATTAGCCACTCATTCTGTCTCTGCCAGAGGATTGAAGGTAGATGGTGAAACTGAATTAGATAATGCGAAAACCTTTGTTAATAGCGAATTAGAAGAAGGATTCTCTGATCTAGCTATATTTAATAGTCCAAATGGAGACGCATACTTGCAGTCTAGAGTGGAAAACATCGACAATAAAAATAATGTTTATGGAGTCACAGAGTCTTACTTATATTCTACTTCTCAAGACCCAATATTTGAAGATATTGACGGGATTGTGGGAGTCCAAACCTCTATATCTTACGGCCTTAATGAAGGACTGTCAGTTTCCATCCAAGGAACTGTACAAGGCAGTATAGACGCAAATACTGGTACGCAGGTGGGATTACTTTCTACTGGTGATTTCACCTTAGAAAACGCTACCGAGGTCGCACTTAACGCTGTCGTAAGCTCTTACTCTGATTATGAATCAGGAGTATATAGTTTTGTCTCGGACGGGCCTACGTCCTTCCAGTATGATTTAAATACTGGCTCTAATACTTTAGGATTTTCATTCCAATTTTCTGATCCAGAGAATTTGGACATTATTAATGGTAATGTTGTGCATACTTACGCTACATCAATCAGTATTTCAAAAGATGCGCCTGTTGCATCAATTGGGGTACAAGGGCAATTAAGGTATAGAGGTGCAGATATTATCTCTGACACGGGAGAATTTGAAGATAGTGCTAGGTTCCAAGCTATTGAATCAGCTTTTTCGGAAGTTGATCCAGAATTTATTGCTTATGAAGCAATGGATGATTTTACTGGAATTGCTACGGGTTATCAATTTAAATCTTCTTACATAAACACTGGGGAGCTTAATTTTTCAATAAATAAAGATCCTGTAGAAAACATTTTAAATTACTCTTATAATTATAATAATGCAATTGATTTATCAAATGGGGATTTAAAAAATTTCTCTATAAACATTGTAGACAAAAAACCAATACAATTACCACAAGTACAAGAAACCATTAATGGTTTTGCGGCTCAAACAGTAATATCTAGAACCTTGGGGCAATACTCTGTGAATGCCACTTCAAACGATGAGCCTAGCAAGCTAGGTGATTTAAAAAATTTAACAGATGATTATGCTAGTGGATTATACAAGATAAGTGAATCTTATCAAACTGGTAATAATAAAATTTCTTATTCTTTAGCTAAATATTATTAATGAGCACAGAAGCATTAAATTTTCAAATGACGGAAAGTTTTGGTAACAATCAAAAGCTTTCTGCTTTTTTTGATTTTACAGATTTCTCTTCTTCTTTAACTTCGGCAGAAAGGAGTAGCTCTAGCTCTGATGAATTTACTGGGTTCTTAAGTAACTCATCTATTAGTAATGACCCTTCATTACACAAGTGTTTCGCTCTGGGCGCGACTGCATCAGTTTCCAGCTCTGCTGAAACAAAAATAGATCATATTATTAATAGTTCTGAATGTAACTTTACTTCTGGGGACTTTTTAATTCCTTTAGACGGATTAAATCTAAACAATATATCGACTATAGTAGATTTTAATTTTTGTGAAAATATTAGCGGTGGAGTTCTGGTTGGAGCATATGGATTAGGAGAGGTCACTAGACGAGGACAGGATTTCACAATATCATCTGGCTTTAATGTCGGAGTGACTGATCGTGGTCATTTATTTTTACAATATTTAAATAGAGAAGACGAAGAAACAATAAAAGTTCTTTATGATGCAGAATTATCAAAAAGAAACATTATAGGTATTTCTGCGGATAAAACTTCATTGTCATTAAGTTATTTTGACTACTTTAACGATTTAGTTAAGACGCTTCAGGTTTCAGTTAATGAAAATTCAATTTCTTTTACAGGAGATTTACTATTAGGGGGAACAAATGAATTTTATCAAAGCGATGAATTCTCAGGTAATTTAAACAGTTTTACTATTCTTTCTGGAGCTTACGACCCGTTGACTCTCAAAGATATAGGAGAAGCGTCTCTTAGTGAATATACTTTTAACGCGGAACAAGTAAACTCTTATTCTAGAGTGACAGGATACTCTAATTCCATAGTTTATAAAACGGGCATCACTGGCTATGATTATGAGGTTACAGGGACTCTCACCATACATACAGGTAGGGAAACATTTCAGATGTCAACATCGAATGCCAGCAGTGCGTCTCGTGAAGAAGGAGAAAAATATTTCAAATACTATACTTTTAATAATGGAAGTACTACAAGCCAGTATAAAGAAGAGCTGGGAGTATTGGTTGATGGTTCGGGATATCTATATCACCCTACAGGGGAAGATGCTTATGATACTTTAGGCTTAAATGATGTATCCTCATCTATACAAACTTATGCCGAAACTTTGACTACTGGTAATCGTGGTAGTACTATCTCCATTAATCTATATGGCAAAAATCCATTATATGGGACTCTAGATGATGTCAGCGGGGTAGTTGATACTCCAATAAACCAAACTTGGCAAAAAGTGACACCAGCAACATCTGGCGTTTCTTTTGAGCAGGATGGGGTGGATTTATTTAAAGATTATATTTACTACATGGGAGGTCGGTCATGAATTTTAATTACGTTTTAATGACAGGGGATGGCTCTGTTACAGGGAATTTCCTTAACTTTTTAGATAAAAACAGGAAGTCGAATGTTGTTGAGTATGAATCGTATATTAGGCCCGAATATCCCTTTATTGTAAATCAAGATGGTGAGCTAAGATTTGAGGCTTCTGCACTTGATTTAAACGTAGTCACGGGCGACCATAGTTCTTTACTTAGTCTTAACTCCCAAACTCTTTTGGAGGGTGACGAGCAGGTGAGCAACGAAGGTGGACAGTTATACTATGACTTAGCAAGTGGCGAATATTTTGTGGACATTGTTAGTGGACAAAATGTTTTTCATTTTGTCCCAGAATTAGATATTTCTAACGAAGATATCGTAAATTACGATAAAAGAGATTTCGCTACTGGGATTTTAATTTACTCTACATCATCTTTCGACTATTTGGCTATTGATGCTCTTAGATCTAAAGTAGATTCTGCTTATTCCAACGCTTCAACAGAAGTTCTTTTATTCGACAATTATGATGTCTTTATAAATGGACAAAAGTTAAAGTTATATGAATACCCAGATAGTACTGTTACCGGAAACTTATTTGCCATACCCAAAAAAGATAGAATAAATGAAGTGCATTCTGATGAACCTGATTTATTTGGATCTGGTTTCATTGAGGGGAATTGTGATCTTTACTTGAATGGGATGGAACAAATCACAGACGATATTTTAGAATTAAATACAGGTGTTCATCAAATGATAGAAACAGGAATTCAAGTATTTATTAATACTAGAATTATATCAGAACAAGATATTTATAACTTATAATTTATAATGGCTATTGGATGCAACGAAACAATCACCTCTTTAGATATTAATTTCTCTAATAATGGAGGACATACTGCAACTGTTACTTCAGTAAAAGGTGCTAAAGATTTAGTAACAGATACTCAGGAGAATTTGGGATCTCTGATCGGAGTAGGAGGAGGCGTAACAACATTTACAAATGAAAAAATACAAAATATTCTTAGTAATTTTACTGAAGTATCTAGAACCGTATCTCAAGACGCAAAACACACTTCAATATCAAGGTCATACGAAGATACTACGAACTTGTTGCTAAAATCTCACGCTGTAATTGTTCGGGGTAGAGATTTTGATCCTAATTATAAAGGGGGTCAAGGAGGAGGCATATTTTTTCAACCGAGTAACTTTAACGTAAATCTTGGTAACAGTAATTCTTTTGGAGGCTGTGTCTCAAGAGAGAAGATACCAGTTAACTTGCCCAAAAGACCAATTTTTGGGAGTGGGAGTAATAATGCAAGAGCTACAGGTCGTGAAACAGGTGAGAGAGTGACACTCCCTTATTTTGGAGAAGTGGTTGGCTCTCCTCTCTCCGACAACCTTAAGTTTGGTTACAATTCGCCTACTAAAAATGGCGCTTTGATATATGCTGGGAATATATATAATGAAGAAAGTTCTATTGCTTTTGACGGAGATAAAGTTTCTCTAGTTTATCAGAACGGGCAGTTAAAAGAGAATTTAAGTTTTAACTCAGATAAAGTTGGTCATTTTTACAAATCGCAACCAGACTACGCTAATTATCAATTAAAATATGGTTATACTTTAGGAGAAGTTAGAACAATTTTCGGTTTAGTCGGCATAAATGTTGTTGGTTTGCCTAGCTCAGACTCTATATTAATAACTGAATCTGGAAGTTTAGATAGTATTCTTTCTTCCATAGCTTCTAAATTTGGTTTTTATTGGTACGCAGATCCATTTTCGGCTGGACAAATTATTATGGTTGATTCTGCTAACAGCGCTCAGTTTCAAGTTACAAACCCTTTAACACAAGATGGCTCTTTAAAAGCTAGGTATGTTAATGGATCTATTACTTCTGATTACAAAACTCCAAAAATTGTTGACATATATGCTTCAACTATTGAGCGTAACGAGACCACCTTTGAAATACCTGATAGAGATAGATTAACAAGATTTCATAAATGGAACCCTATAGAGTTCATAAAAAGATTAGATTTTAATCACGAAATATTGCAATATTTTTATATTCTTTTTGCTTCTAATAAATTTCAATCGTCTCAGTTATTCACCCTTTATGCGATTATCGCGACACTAGATCATGGGTTAGATTGGGGTAGTCATTGGCCAGATCATCAGAAACTTACGCCAGAGGCCGATTGGAAGAGTTTTGACCAGATTTGGAAGAAGATTGAATTTGCTAACGAAATGAAAAAGACGACTGGTTTTGATCTTGCAAGTGCAAAGTTTATACCTCTTTTTTCAGGAAAAGGGTCTTCATTTCAAAAGTTCGAAGATATTTATAACAATGATTGTTTTGATAAGTTAAAAAGTTATTTTGATGCAATAACTTCTAGTTTTTATATTTCTAATAAATTTGGTCGTTGGAAAGCAACGAGGATGGCTTTTAAGAACTCTCCTTTGAGTATAGAAGGGCCATTTGAGCTAAAGCAAAAATTATCTGAAACTGATGGAATTGATAATCTTAAGACGGCTTTCAAGAGAAACGGGGAAGATCTTGAGAAACTAAAAATTGGAGGGTTTTGGGATGATGGTAAACAAAACGCAGTTGGAGGTGGTGATTTTGTATTTTTTGGTTTCAATTCTAAGAACAACAAAAGCACTCTAAATCTAGAGGCAACAGATTTAAAATGGCAACAAGTTTGCAATGAAACAGCTTTTTACCCTCCATCTAAAGGTGGAGAAGGTCTTGTTCATACTGGAACTGGCAGGTCGTATGTTGCTGTTAGTGATAAGTTCCTCCGAGAAATAAGAGTCCTTATTAAGAAGTCGGAGAAGTTATTTAACGAGTATATAACAGAAGAAAATACTATGAAAGCTACTTATAACAGAGCGAAAAGACCTGTTAGTGTGCCAGAAACAGAGGACGAAAAAAAGAAGCAGGAAAGGGATGCGAAAAGGAGAGACGCTCTTGATGAGCGAGCGCAGAAGCTAGATGAACTCAGTGAACGATTCGATTTAAAAAAATACTCAATTGAAAGAAATGGCGCAACAGGCTCCCCCTTACATCCAATTCAACTAAATGTAAGTAACTTAAACTTATCTGATGTAAGTAGTATGAAAAAATCAGGAATTTCTGCAAGTATTTCTAATCAACTACCATTACAAAGTTCTTCAAGGACGATTGTTGGATTAGCTTTGCCAAGTAGATTTTCCCTACAGATGTCTGGCATTTCTTTAAAATTAGGGTCGTCTGGAATTACAACTACGATTAATGAATCTACAGTTAAAATTCTAAGACCTGACGAACAAGTTATTCTTGCTAATGACCAAGCTTCAACATCTAGGAATTTCTCAGGATTCTCCGCTGGCCAAAGAAACTTTATGGGATTATAATTTTTTAAGTGCAGCTCTAATTTTGCGAGCTTCTTTAGCGGGAACATCATTGAAGTCATTCCAATTTTGAGCATCCTCATTCTTATAAATCTCTTTCTTCCATAAGGATCGAAGAGTTTCTTTAAAATCGTTAAAATTGCCACCTCCACCACCATAATCTTGCCAATCTTGGAATAGTCTCGCATTAGGGGATAGAATTTTTTCCAAAGGTTCATCGCTAGATGCTTCTACTGAAAACGAATTTACAGAATCTTTCGATTTGTCTATTTCATCAGCTCCCACAATATGAATATTTAGAAAGTTACGGACACATCTTACGAAAGCTCTATTACAAGCAATAGTTTCTAAGAACTTTGCTGCGAAAGACCCCGTGTTTTGAAGCGTGGCATTTGCGACATCTTGGTAAACAACGCCGCATCCCCCAGCTCCCTTATTCTCATAATTAGGTAACCAAATGATTTCACAGCTTGCAATTACGTAAGTATCACTTAAATGATCAGTCTTGAAAGAAACACTCTCAAAACCTCTAAGGCGAGCCAACTCCTTAATACCTCCCAGCATGATCAAAAGCTGCTTGTCATCTAATCCTTCTGGGGAGGTAGGCACATCTTTTTTGCGAGCTTCGAACCATCCTTTATTTGGATATAGGAATTCCGACTTAATCATAGCCCTCCAATCTACAGAGCCGTCCTCATTAAATTCGTATGTTGCATTTTCTAAAAGTCCATGCTCATTCCGCTTGTAAAGGTCGGGTCCGTAGATCTTTTTATCACTCATTTCAATCAGTATAAAGCATGAGTTTGTCTAAGTCAATGAAAATATCATCTAAATTTTCTTTTCCATTAGCTTCAAAAAGAGAGTGGTACGCTTCCCCGTTTTTAAAATAAATTGTGTAAGATTTTATTTTTAATTTATTCCTTGGGAGTTTGGCTAATTTTTTCGCTTCCTCTATTTTTTTTGATTTATCAAGCAAGGAGATCTGTATATCAAAAAATTTATATCTCTGTTCATTGAGAACTTCTTTTTTTGTACAAAACAAACGCAAGGTAAGACCTTTCTTTTTCGTTCGTTCAATAAATTCTTCATCGAAGTGATCAGATAAATAATTAATGCAATTAATGTTTTTTTGGCTTAGGATCTCATCTGTCAAAGGTACGCTTGTGACAATTGATACTTGGTTATCTTTGAACAAGTGAAGAGTGTTTTCTTCGTTATGCAATAAATCAAATCTAAGAACCACCTTCTTGCTAGACAAATCATATTTATTATCTGGTATGATATGAATTAAATCTTCTTTGTATTTATCCCCAATAAAAATTGTTTTTCTAGAGTTTTTATTCTTACTCAATTTTTTTAGAATGGCATTAGCTATTCTTTCTGGTTTAATTAAGTTGATTTGTTTGGGACTCTCTTTTAAGGAGTAAGATGGTTTCTTCCCGTCTCTATCAGACTCAATAATTGTATGATTCTTTTTCGAACCCCAAGCGGGGCAGCAAGTGGAAGCATATGTATGAGCGTAGATGGAAACAATTGGCTTGTCGAACGATGACGCGATGTGAACTGGCAAACTATCTGTACCAACATGCATTAGAGCATTCTTAATTATGTAAGCAGATTGTTTTATACTGTGAGTAGCAGCAAACCTCGTGACATTTTTTATTTTTGGTTCTTTCCCAGAACCTACCTGAATAAACTTAACATCTGGAGCTTGTTGCTTAACTAAAGAAATGACTTCTTCCCAATAATCGTATTCTTTTGATTGAACTTTATTATCATGGTGGATAGTAATATAATTCTCTTCAAGAAGAGGGAAGAAATGAGGTTGAAAATACGGTTTGCCAATTTTAACCCCCAAGTCTTTTGCGTAAACTTCTACTAAGTGGCTCATCTTAATCTAAATTGAGTTTTATCTTTTCCGTTGTGATTATAGCTATATGTTTTCTGCGTCATACAGTGGGGCAGAAAAGCTATATCAAAGAAACCTTTATGGTCCCCCCTGCCTTCAAGAAGGTATAAGTCTTCAAATGAGTTTGAATAAGGAATAACTTTATGGACAAAAGGATTGTCATTAATAAGGTCGTAAAATTCGGGTTGGGTGACAAAAAATATTTTTTTACTAGGGTAGAGATTTTGTAGGTTTTCCATTAGAGAGTTTGCCATTAATACATCTCCCGCTGACCTTGGCAAGACCACAGCGATTCTATCTTTTAAAGGAACATCTTTTAGGAAGTCTTCTAGTTTCGGCTTAGAATCTTTTAACTCTTTTTCCTTTTCCTTTTTTGTCCTTAATTCAACTGATTTTATAAAGTCCTTTAATTTGTCTACCGTGTTTTGAACCGAAAACTTTTCTTGTACATGTTTCCTCCCAGTTTCGATAAGTCTAGATTTAGAATCTCCGTCCATCTCATAAACCTGTTGTAGTCTCTCGCAAATGCTATCTGGACATGTAGTCGCTTTAATAAACTGAGTGCTTGGTTCCCTATACTCATTCCAAGCTAAAGGAATCCCACCTTGATGCTCATATGCAGAGTCAGTGCCACAAGAGTAGTCTGTGACAAGAGTAATTAGCCCAGCAGCCTTAGCTTCTTGAATTGGAAGCTCCTGACCTCCACTTGTGAATGGGTGGCAGTAAACATCCATCATATTATATAGCTCGTTTAATTCTTTCTCTCCCACTCCCTTGCCGCTATTTTTTGTTTTTACAGACTTCTTAGAACCACAGGAAGAGCAATCCTTATCTTCTCCGAAGTATGGTTTAACAAAGTAATCATCACATTTATGGCACACGTAAGTTGCCAAGACGCTCCCGTCTTCAAGATCCTTTTCTTTTAGATACCTTGGGATATCCCAACCCATATTTTTCTCTCCCCAATCTGTATGGAGAAGAAGTTTAGCTGAAGCCTCTGGATTTTTTGCTTTGAATTTTTTAAATCCTTCAAGTAGATTTGGTACGGATTTTCTGAGTTGGTTCTTAAAAACAAACCCAATTACAAAGTCTTTCTGGAGGCCATGAAGTTTTCGAAGATCTCCCCTGTCGTCTAGAGGTTTAAAGTGACTGTAGTCTACAGCTCCGTGGACGGTCTCCACTGTCTCATGGCCAAGATCCTTCATCGCCTTTTCAGCGAAACTAGCCCAAACCAACATTTGGTCACATTTTGGCTCCATTTCGATAGCTTGATCTAAAATAGGTAAGCTATCTAAGGTTGTCCAAATAATCTTTTTTGTTTTAGCCCACCAAGATTTTTTTTCGTATTCCCGGAAGGCCCAAACATCCTCAATGCCTAAAAATACATCTGGCTTTACTTCTTCTACAATTTTATCGATTGTGTAAAACCCGTATTGAGCGGCTCTTTTTTTTGCTGGGTCTTTTCCTATAATACTCAGCGTATTCTGATCTGAAGGGTATGTCCCATAAGACTCCCAAGGAGTATTAATATCTCTTCCATAAGGGACTCCATTGGCAGCTTCTACAACTTCAATGTCTGGATCATTATAAAGGGCGAGAAGAACATTTTTCATATTCTTCCCGAAGCCCGTCACCATACGGGAATAATTAGACTGGACTAGGACTTTAATTTTAGAATGGGACATCATCATCGTCTTCATCCTCGACTACGGGCGCTTTAGGGGCAGGTTTTTTATAAGTTTTTTGTGATTGATCTTGCTTGTAAGCTTCTGACTTAGCAGTCAAGCTCTCTTTAATATAGTCTTCAAGCAAAACGGCTAGGCATTCAGACTCTCCAGCTTCGATTGGTAGCTTAAAGAATTGAGAGGAATTTTTTGTGACCGTAAGCCCCCAAGCTGGTGATTTGAATGTTTCTTGACCATCTTTATTTTTGATGATTCGGTTTTTATCCCAAGGGGTGAACTTGATGATTGTTGTTTTTTCTTCTGTTTTGTGAAAACCCACGAATGGAATCCTAGTTTTAATTGAGGATAGGAACTCTCCAGCTTCAATATCTGTGAGCTTAATTGTGGTGGATTTATCTGGATTCTTAGCGTTTTCCTTAAAAGACCCTGTTTTGCGTTCATCGTTCCAACCGTACTGAAGAATCATGGAGACGAAAAGAACTGGATTGCCATTCCTATCTTTAGTGCAATCAAAGGTGAATGCTGATCCAGTATTTTTAGCGTTTGGTTTGTAAAGTGTAAATTTCATGGAAAAAGTGTAATCTTATTTAGATAATCTATTGTAGCATGGCTTTCACTAAAATTCAACCACAACAATTGCAATTGCCCACTTTTTTAAGTCCAAGCGGTGAGTTTGTTTTTGTAGACAATACCACTGGGTTTGATATTACTTTAAATAGAGATTTGACGGGTGATTTTACTATTGATGGAAGTTTACTGATTAGCAGTCAAGAGCTTCTCACTTCAAGCGCTTCAAACTCTTCGGACGACACTGGCAAAGCTTTAGGAGGAATTTCAAATACTGCCACGGGAATAAATGTTGTAGTCAATGGAAACGCAATTGATGCTAATTCAGGATCATTTAACACGGCTTTAAATGGTAAAACTTCTAATTTCGGGCGAAGTGGGGAATATAATACTATAGTCTGCGGTAGGAATGTTTCTTTTTCGGATCAAATCACGGGGTCTACAGTGATAGCGGATCAGGCGACCACTGCTCAAGACATGACTAAGAACAATTCACTTTTGATTTCATTCGACAGTGGAGTAGAGTTCAAGACCCCTAACAGTGGTGTTGTGTTTTCTGATAATGTTGTTTTCAATGACAGCGTATATTTAAACAATGAGGCTTCATTTGCTGATGATGTTACATTTAATGATAGCGTATCTTTTAACGGGACCGATGTTATTTTTGATTCTGACATCAAGTTGGATTCAAGTGAAACTGCCACATTTAGTGGAAATTGTGGATTTTCAGGAAATGTTGATTTTAATACTAGTGTGCAATTCAGTGGCGTAGTAACACTAACTGGTGGTGAAGCCGTATCATCAGGGTATTTAGAAGATCGGGTTGTGCGCCACGATTTCGCCATGCTTATCGAACCAAATACTACAACTGGCACAACTACTCCAGTTGAAGCTTTTGGAGATATAACAGTGAATAACTTAGAAACTGTTTTGACTGGAGATTTATTCGCCCAAAATATAGTAACTGGACATATCTTAACTGGAACCAGTGTAGCTTATTTTGTTGTAGAGGGGTCTAATTTTACAGGGGCGATCCCTTTCCCAGCTAGTTCGTATGTGGCTATTTAATCAAGATCTATTTTAATCTTAGAAGTTTCAATGGTGTTCTTTTTATCAGAAAGGTGTTTTTTACCCACACTTTTTTCGTAGTCTTTGAAAGCCTTTCTTTTGACTGGGTCTTCTCCACCGTTGGCTTCTGCCCTTTTCGCAGATAATTCTGACGAATAATCTAGAACATCACCCACAGTCCCTTTCATCTTACCAGTTTTCTCTACAAAACTATTGTGATCCCAAGCGTCATCTTTAGTGTCAATTGATGCATGCGGGGCTGTGAATACTCTTTTCCATTCTAGACCGAACTCATCAATATAGATGTGTTCTTCGTTCATTCCTTGAATGACTTCTTTGTGCTCTCCTGTCTCTGGGTGTTTGTAGATATAAATGGCCATCTTAGTAGATTTTTTCTAGGATTTTTTCAATAGTTTTTTCATATGTAAATTCCTGTTGAAGTTTCAGTCCTTCGGAATTTTCAGATTTAGCCATTTGACAAGCTGTATCCATTGCAGAGTTAATTTCTGATCCATTCAGAAGGTAATACTCGCCCTGATTGAATTTAGAACCTTCCACAAAGAACATATTGTCATAACATGGTTGTTTCCCTTTTGGATCGACTAGAATTGCGTTATCATTATTGGACCAATCTTTGTGCGAGCTACAGTTACTAACTATAGACCACTTGCCAAGAGCTGTCGCATTGAATGATGGAAGGTTCCAACCTTCTCCGTTTGAGAGTCCAGATAAGTCAATATCGATTGAATTAATTAATTCGTTCACTTCGCTATTTGTTTTTAGTCGGGACAAAAAATTTACATTTGAATACTTTTGATTATTCATCGCCTGAGCAATCGATTTATTCATCTGTTCTTGTTTAACAAATGGATTTCCCACCAAACAAGTTAGCTGGAACCTTGGATTATTACCAAATTTATTGCACCATAGTTGAATCAAAGCTTGGGTATTTTTCCTGCGTTCCATTTTCCCAATGAGTCCAAAATGAATTACATCATCACCGAGGTATTCTTTATCCGTCTTATTAAAATCTGGATCAAACCCAAGTGGGACATACGAAACATTATCGCACCCTTTGCTTTTAAAAATATCAGCAGCTTCTGAACAAGAAAAGAAGACATGCTCTTGAGATTTAACAATTGCTATTTCTTCTTCCGTCGGACTATCTACTTCGTAGAATGTATATAAAAATTGGCGATCTCCAATCTTTTTCTCAGCACCATTAATATGCCAAACCCTTAAAGTAGGGACTCCTCTATTCAGGTTTTTTAAAGAATTTTCGGAAGCTTCCTTGTATGCGTCTATATTCCCTTGGCCTATTTTGTCAAAAGCAGAAAAATCAGGCTTCCCCATTGGGAAAACATTTAATTTTAAATCTTTTTTTATGAGTTCTCTGAAGAAGTTTAAGGATACATTCCCCAAGCTTAACGAGTTGAATGGTGCGTCTAAATTAAGTTCATGCATTTTTTTTAATTTGTTTCTGAAATTCTACTAGTGTTTTATCGTGGATGTTGATGCACCCTTGGGCAGATAGTCCTATATTATCACCAATATTTTTCCAAGTACTAAGCTTCCCCCTCTCTCCCCCGAAGTATCTTTCTTTAAAAATAGTTTTAACTCTATTATCAGGGTGGTTATTTATTAGTTTCATTATGGATGAAAAATTTTCACTTATTTCACATTTTTCATCAGGATGGAGTTCGCTTGATTGTTCGGAGTAGTCGATGGAATCAAAGGGTATCATTCTTTTATTTTTTTTGCTTAAAGTCTTTTTGCTTAAACATAGGTATTTAGCTTTATTCCCTACGTGTGTAGAGAATTTAGCTTTGTTTTCATCATAGTCTAGAGCAGCCTTATAAATAACATAATCTTTATCAGAAATAATGTCATATATATCGGTATTTGGTAAAGATCTGGACCCATATTTCTTAACTATGTCAACATATATGCCAGAATGTCTTTCAATCAGTAGATTCAAAGCATCCTCATTGTCTTTTTCTTTGATTAAGTCAGTTAATTCTGGGTCTGTGGCATTTCGAAAGTCCATTTGTTTGTTAAAAAGTATTTTCGCATATAGTAAAATTTTGTCAACTTGTTTTTTTTTCTTGACGGATATTTTCTTGTAGATATAATAGACGTATTGGAGCCGCATTAGCAAGGATACGAACCTTTGCAGAGCAGGTAGGATTCGTAGTTAGGGTTCGTAGTTAGGATACGTATTCTATTAATACTCACTACGTTCGCATTAATAGAATGGCTTCGCCAAATTTTTGAATTTTTTCCTTGCCCATTAACGCCGCTCGTGTAAATAAATGAGACATGATTTTTGAAGAACAAATATCGAGGAAGCCTGACCAATACCCTTGGGCAGGAGAGTTTATTGAGGCAATGCATAATGGGTTCTGGACCGATAAGGAATTCAGCTTTGCTTCCGATATTCAGGACTTCAATGTCGTGCTTGATGAGAGAGAAAAAGAGATAATTGTTAGGACACTTTCTGCTATCGGGCAGATCGAAGTTGCGGTTAAGAAGTTCTGGAGTAAGTTGGGAGACAATTTGCCGCACCCATCATTGAGTGACTTGGGTTTTGTTATGGCGAACGTTGAAGTTATTCACAATAATGCTTATGAACGGCTACTTGAGGTTTTGGGTTTAGAGGATGTATTTGAGGAGAATCTAAAGCTGGACTTTATTGAGGGGCGAGTAAATTACTTAAGGAAATATACGCATAAATTTTACAAGAATAGCAAGAAGCAATATGTCTATGCTTTGATCCTATTCACCCTTTTCGTAGAAAACGTGTCGTTATTTTCCCAATTTTACGTAATAAATTGGTTTGCTAGAAACAAAAACGTTCTGAAAGACACTGATCAACAAGTAAAATATACGCGGAATGAAGAGAATGTTCACGCTCTTGTTGGGATGAAGATAATTAACACTATCCGTGAAGAGCATCCTGAATTTTTTGATGATGAGTTGGAGGAAAGAATTCTGCACGAAGCTGGCCAAGCTTTTGAAGCAGAGAGCAAGATTGTTGATTGGATGATTAATGGAATCCGAGAAAAAGGACTCAATGCTGTCGTTCTCAAAGAGTTCATTAAGAACAGGATAAATGATTCCCTGAAGATAATTGGCTTTAAACAAGCTTTTGATGTTGACAAAAATCTGCTGAAAGATACCATCTGGTTTGAAGAGGAGTTACTTGGCAATAATGCTACTGACTTCTTTTATGCTCGACCAGTCGAGTATTCAAAAAATTCGCAGACGTTCAACGCAGACGACTTGTTTTAAATGACTGACTACTATTGGCTAAATGATGACTCAAGATTATTTCTTGAGAGGGGATATCTAAAGGAGGGTGAAACTCCAGAACAGAGGATTCGTGATATTGCAGATACTGCTGAAGCTTATCTAAGCATTGATGGGTTCGCTGACAAGTTTGAGCTTTATATGAAACAGGGATTTTATTCCTTGGCTTCCCCTGTCTGGTCTAATTTTGGTCGTGATCGTGGCCTTCCCATATCCTGTAACGGGGTCTACGTTCCCGACAGAATGGATGGTATCCTAGCGAAGCAGTCTGAAGTAGGTATGCAGACCAAGCATGGCTCAGGGACTTCGGCTTACTTTGGTGATCTTCGTGAGCGTGGAGCATCAATCAATTCTGGTGGTGAATCATCTGGAGCAGTTCACTTTATGGAACTGTTTGATAAGGTCGCTGCTGTTGTCTCTCAGGGGAATGTCCGTCGTGGTTCTTTTGCAGCTTACCTTCCTATTGAACACCCTGATGTCAAAGAGTTTCTCCGTATTAAGAGTGAGGGTAACGCCATTCAAGATATGTCTTTTGCTGTTACTGTAACTGATGCTTGGATGCAAAGTATGATTGATGGTGATCCAGAAAAGCGTCAGCTTTGGGCTTCTATAATTAAAAAGCGTTTTGAGACTGGATATCCATATATCTTTTTTCAAGATACAGCAAACAAGAATGCTCCTGACTGTTACAGAGATAAAGACATGAAGATTTATGCTTCTAACCTTTGCAATGAGATTAGCTTGCCATCCAAAGAGGATGAGTCTTTCGTTTGCTGCTTATCTTCTTTAAACCTAGTTAGATGGGATGATCTTATAAAGACAGACGCTATTGAAACATTAGTTGCATTTCTTGACGCAGTAATGGAAGAATATATTCTAAAAACAACAAACATTCCATTCATGGAGTCCTCCCACAACTTTGCCAAGCGCCACAGAGCTTTAGGCATGGGAGTTCTTGGTTGGCACTCTTACCTACAAAGTAAAATGATTGGCTTTGAAAGCATGGAGGCGAAAATGCAGAATAGTTCTATTTGGAAGACTATCCGTAATCGTGCAGATGAAGCTACAGAAGAATTATCCCTAGGTTTAGGGGAGCCTATGTATTGTGAAGGTTATGGTCGTCGAAATACCACTACCCTAGCTATCGCTCCAACTACAAGTAGCTCCTTTATCTTGGGTCAGGTTTCTCCATCTATCGAACCTCTTAACGGCAATTATTTCACCAAGGATCTCGCTAAAGGTAAGTTTACCTTTAGGAATCCTTACCTTAAAACCCTCTTAGCCGAGAAGGGTAAAGACAATGATGATGTTTGGATGGGCATCTTAGGAAAAGGAGGATCAGTGCAGCATTTATCTTTCTTGTCTGATGAGGAGAAGGAAGTATTTAAAACTTTTGGAGAAATTAGCCAAAAGGAAATTGTTATTCAAGCAGCCCAAAGGCAAAAGTATATTGACCAAGGGCAATCTCTGAATATCATGGTTGCCCCTAAAGCTCCTGCTAAAGAAGTTAATCAGCTTTTGATTTATGGATGGCAAAATGGCGTTAAAGGTTTTTATTACCAAAGAAGTGCAAACCCCAGCCAAGAATTAGCAAGATCCATGATGGAATGTAAATCTTGTGAAGGTTAAAATTCCCCAAGGTTCTGAATTGTGTATATACATGCACTATGACTGAACCAGAAATTAATTTTACAGACGAGGTAGAACTCGACGAAACAATAGCATTTATACTAGATCGAATCGACGAAGCACAATTCGACGAGGATTGATTTAGTATATCTCTATTGTCTGAGAATTTCCAGCACCCAAACGGGGCTAGAAAAACAAAAACTAACTAAAAATAGTAGTATGACAATGATGATAAACAAAATGTTGGCTCCCTTGGTTTTCGAGGGAGATATCTTTAAGCGGATGCAATCGTTAGCTAATCAAGCTAACACTCCATTGTATTCAGGCTCAGAGCCTTTTGATGCTTATAAAGACAAGGATGATAATTTTATTCTTGAGTTTGCATTGGTGGGATTAGATCAGGAAGATATTTCTGTATCTGTATCTGGCCAAACCTTAAAGATTGAGGCGGGATCTCAGCAAAAAGATGATGATGCTGAATTCTACCATAGAAAAATATCTCGACGATCTGTCAAGAAGCACTTCACCTTGCATCAGAACGTTGATAAGGACTCCATTCAGGCAGAATATAAAAATGGCCTACTGAGAGTTAAAATACCTCTTGAGAAAGAGGAGAAAAAAGACATAATGATTGAAGTTAAGTAAAACTTCGAAGTGACTTATATCGCTCCTTCTAGGTCGTGCTTACCTAGAAGGAGTTTTTTTATGAAGTTTAGTGTTTTACATATAGGATGTAATGATGGTGATGACCATATTTACAAATTTTGTCAGGAAAATTGCAGTTCAATTGAGTCTATAGTTTTAGTGGATGCTAATCCTAAATGTTTAATTGAGGCGAGGAAGAGGTATGAAAAATTTGATAACTGTTATTTTGAGTGCTTCGCTGTTTTACCAATAACTTGTGAAGATTATAAAATAAATTTTTATTTACCAGAAGATGAAGAACTTTGCCAAAGTGCTTCTATTAATAAAGATTTTACTCAGAGACATGACATAGATAAAAAGATAGTTAAAATTTCTACCGAGACAATTAGCATGTCTAATTTATTAGAAAAATATAATAAAACCACTATACTCTCTATTGATACTGAAGGATTAGATGTTATGAACTTACTTAGTTTAAACCAAAGTCACTTTAAGAACATCAGTAAAATTATTTTTGAAGCAATTCATAGTGATGGTACTTTTTCTAAAGGTGGGCCTAAGTTGAATAGTTTAATATATTATCTTAAACAGTTAGGATTCAAAGAGTTCCGCAATGAAGAATATAATATAATTTGTGAGAAATGATTACTTATGGAATAACCGTAGCAGATGAATTTTTTGAATTTAAAAGGTTAATTAATTCGCTTGAACCCTATATTTTACCAGAAGAGGAGATTATTGTTTTAGCAGACAAAAACAAAGTCACTAAGGAAATACAGGACTTTTGTGGATATGTTGGATTAACTTTAAAGTATTTTGATTTTCAAAACAATTTCGCAGAATTTAAGAACGAGTTGCTTGGACATGCGAATAAACCTTTTTTATTCCAAATAGATGCTGATGAGCAGATTCCGTATAGTCTTTTGAATTTAATTAGGAGCGTAGCTAAGTCATGTCAATATGATTTATTTGCTGTTCCTCGTATTAATGTGGTTAGAGGTGCTACGGAAAAAGATATTGAAAATTTTAATTGGAAAATTAATTATATGGGCTGGGAGGGTTATCCAGACTATCAATTAAGATTCATGTCTACTCAAGGCCACATTAGGTGGGAGGGCAAGGTACATGAAACCCCAAAGGGATTTCATTCTGGTGGACAAGCTCAAATGGACCAGATGTTTAGTATTCTTCATGTTAAGGACATAGATAAACAGAAAAAACAAAATAAATTCTACGATAATATATGAAGAAGTTTGATTTAAAAGATGTTGGTATTGTTATACAAGGCCCAACAAATAATTATGAAGAAGTTCTCAATAATATTGATGATGACTTTTCATATGTTTGGTCTACTTGGGAAGATGAGCCTTTAGGAAACATTAAGGCTATATCGAAAAAAATCCCTATTCTTTTAAACGAGAAGCCCGATTTTAACGGGTTCAAGAATATTAATATGCAATGTTTTAGTACAGAGGCTGGGATTAAAGCGATTAAGAAGCCTTGGGTCGTAAAAGTGAGAAGCGATTTATTATGGAAAAATCAAAAACAAGTCATTGAATTAGCTTTTCGGAAAATGATTGAGGAGGACTCTCTGTGTTCTTATTTAAATTACAAACCCGTCATACATGAAATACATGATTTCGTAACCTTCAGTAGTTATGAATATGCTTTAGATTTTTGGTCTTATAGACAAGAAGGTCCAAACTTTAATTCTCCAGAAAGGCAGTTGTGTTATTCTATGATGAATAAGCATGGTTGGTCTTATGAAGAAATGATTGATGAAATGAGTTTTATTAATGTTGATTTAGTGGAGGGGTTTCTCGATATACATTGCATTAAATATAATTGTGATATGTCTGAAAATGCCAATATTACGATTCATGGTAACGAAGCCTTCCCTAAGAAATGAGCAAAGTTAAGTTAATTGCCTTTGATTTGGATGGAGTATTGATAGAAACTAAAGAGTTTCATTTCAAAGCTCTTAATGAAGCTCTTGGTAAGGAATACGAAATATCTTTATCAGAACACTTATCTATTTATGACGGACTTAAAACAACAAGGAAGCTTGAACTACTTGGCCAGAATAAGGGTCTCCCTATAGAACTCCATTCGAAAGTATGGGAAGATAAACAAAAAATCACTTTAGATTACCTTTCAAGTATTGAACCGAATCAAGATCTTATTGATTGCTTGAGCAGATTATCTCAAGATGGTTATAAGATAGCTTGTTGCTCTAATAGTATCAGGAAGTCTGTATTAACAATCCTCTCAAGATTAGGTATTATTTCTTTTTTTGATTATATCGTCTCTAACGAAGATGTAAAAAACGGCAAACCTCATCCAGAAATGTATTGGAAAGCCATGTCTAATTTTTCAGTAAGCCCCAAACAAACACTAGTTGTTGAAGATTCTCCTGCTGGTTTACTGGCAGCAGAATTAAGTGGAGCAAATATTTTTAGAGTTGAATCTCCCAAAGATGTTTCTTATGATAAACTGACAAAAGACACAAAAAACAAAATGACTGAATATTCTCCAAAATGGGTAAATAAGAAAATGAATGTGCTGATTCCTATGGCAGGTGCTGGAAGTAGATTTGAGCAAGCTGGATATACTTTCCCAAAACCCCTCATTGAAGTTAATAAGAAGCCGATGATTCAAGTTGTTGTAGACAATTTAAATATTGAAGCAAACTATATCTATATCGTTCAGAAGTCGCATAGAGCTAAGTACAATTTAGATTCTCTCTTAAACTTAATTACTCCAGATTGTAAAATTGTTGAGGTTGATGGGATCACTGAAGGTGCAGCGTGTTCTGCTTTATTAGCCAAAGAACATATTAATGATGACAATCCTTTATTTTTTGCGAACTCAGATCAGGTAGCAGAATGGAATAGCAGTGAATTCCTTTATAAAATGCAGGAAACAAATTCTGATGGAGGCATATTGACTTTTAAATCTACTCATCCTAAATGGTCTTTCGCTAAATTAGATGAACTTGGTTTCGTGGAAGAGGTTGCAGAAAAAAATCCTATTTCAGATAATGCTACGGTAGGGTACTATTATTGGAGGAAAGGTTCTGATTTTGTCAAATATGCGGAGCGAATGATTGATAAAGATGTCCGTGTAAATAATGAGTTTTACGTTTGTCCTGTTTTTAATCAAGCTATAGAATCTGGACTAAAGATATCTTCATTCGAAGCTAAAGCGATGTGGGGTCTAGGCACTCCAGAAGATCTGAACATTTATCTATCTAAAATAAATAATGAAGCTCATATCTCATAGGGGCAATTTAAATGGTCCATCTGATTTAGAAAATCACCCAAGCCAAATCAAAAAAGTTTTAGATTTAGGTTATGATTGTGAAATAGATCTATGGTATGAATATGGTAGGTTTTTTTTAGGACATGACATCCCAGAATATTGTATTCAATCGGCGTTTCTGGATAGAGAAGGTCTTTGGATTCATTGTAAAAACCTAGAAGCTCTGAATGCTTGTTCTGCTAATCAAAATTATTTTTGGCACGAGAAAGATTCACACACCTTAACTTCTAAGAATTACATCTGGACATTTCCTAATCAAAAAGTTGGAAAAAAATCTGTCATAGTCGATAATAGTTCAAATTGGCAGTCTAAAAACTATGACTGCTTTGGAGTTTGTAGTGACTATATTATATGAAAAAAGTTATTATTACAGGAGTAACGGGTCAAGATGGCAGCTTCATGGCGGACTATCTGTTAAAAAATACCGAACATACTATTATTGCTGGTATTCGCAGGTTAAGCGTTAAGAACCATGACAATATTTCGCATTTAGTTAATCATCCACGATTCAGTCTTATTGATTTAGACATTACTGACTCTGTGAATGTAGAAGCTGTTATCGCTAGAGAAAAGCCTGATTATTTTATTAATTTCGCAGCAAATTCTTTTGTGGGTGTTAGTTGGGCTCAACCAGCAAACCATATGAACACAAATGCTATGGCTGTAATGTATCAACTTGAGGCAATTCGGAAACATTGTCCTAAATGCCGTTATTACAATGCTGGCTCTTCAGAGGAGTTTGGAGACGTTTTATATTCTCCACAGTCAGAACTTCATCCATTGCGGCCAAGAAGCCCTTATGGTGTTTCTAAGGCTAGTGCGAGGCACATGGTAAAAGTATGGAGAGACTCTTATGATTTATTTGCTATCCAAGGATGGTTATTTAACCACGAAGGAACTCGTCGCGGAGAAGAGTTTGTAACTCGGAAGATTACCAAAAATGTAGCTCGCATTCAAAAAGAATACCCTATCGGTGATTTTAAGCCTATTGAGTTGGGAAATGTGGAGGCAAAGCGAGATTGGAGTGATGCAGAAGACTTCGTGCATGGTGTTTGGCTAATGCTTAACCAAGAGAGTCCAAAAGAATATGTACTGTCTTCAGATGAGACACACTCTATTAGAGAATTTGTTGAGGAGGCTTTCAACTTCGCAGGATTTGCTAAAGAAAAATGTCGATGGGAAGGCTATAGTGTTAACGAGAAGTATTACCATGAAGATAAGATCTTAGTTCAGATTAGCCCAGCTTTTTATCGTCCCGCTGAAGTAGACCTACTTTTAGGAGATTCTGATTTAGCTAGAAGAGAGCTGGGTTGGTCTCCAAAAACAGATTTTTTAGGTTTGGTGAGAAAAATGGTTGCAAACGATATGAAGTCATGTTAGGATACCTTTATGCCAAGGGGTAAAAAGGAATGTCCAAAGTGTTCTGCTTTATGTTCTAGTCGCGCTTTAGAGTGTGAGTGCGGGTTCGTATTTAAAAACCATAAAAAAACACCCAAAAAACCTACTTATTTTAGAGAGAGGCAGCAGTTTATAAAGAAGATGCTGAATGATCAGCCTTCAATGAATTACAAGCTGGACATGATCACAGCTACGAAGCTCTTCAAGCGCTTTGAGAATGACGCTGATTTTTTGTTGAAGGTTAAGCCCCCATTTAAGTTTGATGGGTCAATAAAATATTTCTTAACTAAAGACGGGTTAAAATACTTAGATAAGAAGCGTAGAGAATTTTACTACAAACCAAAAAACTCCGAGAAAATGGTTGACCACAAGCTCAAATTCGGAGAAGATAGATTGATCGAAAAAAGAAAAACCCTGAGAGATTTTTTAGATGAGTAAGAAAAACGCAAAAGAAACAATTGGCACTTCGCAATTTATGTCGAAGTTTTTTAAGAGTAATAAAGATTTCCATTACAATTACGAAGAGACTGCAAAGCCTTATATAGTTTCAACTGGCTCTTTAATTTTAGACCAGTTTATTGGTGGTGGTCTTGGAGCTGGGTTGCAGCGTTTCATTGGTTGCAATGAAGGAGGTAAAACAAACGAAGCTCTACATGTTATGAAGAACATGCTGGAGACAGTAGAGAAGACTAAAGGTCTTTATATTAAAGCAGAAGGTCGCCTATCAGAAGATATTCAAAAGCGCTCTGGGTTAAAGTTCGTGACTGACCCAGAAGATTGGGAGTTGGGAACTTGCCTTGTTTGGGAGTGCCACATTTATGATACAGTTTTTGATGGCCTTAGAGAATTACTAAGGAATAATCCAGATAAAGAAAGATTTTGCATTGTCATCGACAGTATGGATGGCTTGCTTCCTAAATCTGATCTAGAGAAGACTACCAGTGACGCAGCAAAAGTCGCAGCAGGAGCCTCTCTCACTTCAGATTTCTTAAAGCGAGTTAGTCTTGGGATGGGGAAATTTGGTCATATGTGTATTATGATCTCTCAGGTTCGGTCAACTATTAAGACGAGTCAGTATGCAGCTAGTGATCCAAACAACCAAACCAATTCTAGCGGTGGCAATGCAGCCCTTCACTATCCAGACTGGATTATTAACTTTGAAAGGAGAAATCAGGCTGACTTAATCTTGCAAGACCAAAAAGCAAGGCCAAGTCCAGAGAATCCAATCATTGGTCATTACGCTAAGGTTCATATCCAAAAGTCTACGAATGAAAGCACGGGAATGCGTATTCGCTATCCAATTAAGCATGGTCGATCTGATGGAAAGTCTATTTGGATTGAGCGTGAGATTATTGAAATGCTTCTAATGTGGAACTTCATTGAGAAGTCAGCTTCTTGGTTTAAGTTTGATGAGGAGCTGATCAAATATCTTGCTGACAGAGGTGTTAAACTTCAGGAGAAATATCAAGGAATGAAAGCGTTGTATGACCTCTTAGAGAATGACGAAGAGGTTACAAAAGCGATGCACCTATTTATTGCTGAAAACATTTTTGCATGATCTTTTTAACGACAACTGGTCGAGAACAAAAGCTCAAGAATTCTACAAAGTATTTAATTGATTGGGATAAAAAGTGTCGAAGTAAGCTTCAAAAAAAAGTTAAAGATCTCTTATACTCAAATTGGGTTTCTGATATTGTTTTTGAGGAGCTTCCCGTTCTTGGGACACGAATGACATTAGACTTTTACAACGCAAATAAAAAACTTGCAGTAGAGGTGGATGGTAATCAACATTACAAATACAACAAGTTCTTCCACTCAAACTCTAGGCAAAATTTCCTTTCTCAATTACAGAGAGATGAGAAAAAGGAGTATTTTTGTGAAATCAATAAAATTAAGCTTGTCAGAATATTGGAAAAGGATACTATTGACGAGGAGCTTCTGAGAAGACTAGATATTATATGAATAATTTTGACAAAACGGACAACACATTGCCTCCAAGCATTCTAACTAAGCTTTTTGATTGCACGGGTTCTGAAAGCGGTGGGAATAAAGGATTTTTCTTATATTACATTAATGATGTGGGCCAACCAACTTTCGCGACTAAGACAGAAAATACTTGTGTTGATATGGCTTTGAGTAAGTTATTGGAAATTTCTTTGGACGAAGGAGGTGCTCGATGATATCAAGCATGGATCTGGAGAAGACTGTATTGAAGGGTCTTCTCCAGCACCCTCACAAGTGGGCTGAAGTTTCAGTATTCCTCAATGAGAAAGATTTCTTTAGCGATGACTCTCAGGTTCACCTTTCTATTTTCAAATTGATTCGCAATGCATTGAATAATATGGAGTCAATTGATGACACTATTCTTATTCCAAGATTGGAGCAACTAAAGGTGAGTTTCCCAGACAGTATTGACCTACCAGAATACATCCGCTCCCTTGTTTACCATAAGATTACTGAAGATATATTCATTTCTTCAGTAAAGGAGTTGAAAAAATTCTCTGCTCGTAGAGAGATCTATCGCTCCGCAAGGGACGTAGCTTCTTATGTCAAAAAGGTCGATCCTGATGAAAAATATTCAGAAATTATAGATAAAGCTGACGAGATTTACAATAAAAATATCAAAGACTTTGAGTTCACTGATGATGGGCCAATTAATCTTTTTGATATGATGGAAAGTTTGGTTGAAGACAGGGGGAATAATCCTGTTGAGGAATCTGGATTGATGGGTCCACATGAAAGAATAAACGAGATTTACGGGTCTCTACTTTTAGAGGGGAATATCTCTGTTATTGTTGCTCGTTCTGGCGTAGGAAAGACTCAGTTCTGTATGGATTATACCACAAGGACTGGAGCTAAATACAACATCCCCGTCTTGCACTTTGATAATGGCGAGATGAGTGAAGAGGAGCTTACTTTTCGTCAGTGTTCTGCAATGAGCGGTATACCCGTTTACCTTCTACAAAGTGGAAAGTGGAGGACTTCTAGTTATAAGAATTGGTCTGTCGAAGAGGTTGTAGCTAGGGTGCGGAATACTTGGAAAAAAATAAAGGCTGGCAATATGCAGTTCTATTATGTGAATGTTGCTGGCATGTCTGCTGAAGAAATGTGCTCTTATTTGAAAAGGTATTACTACTCTAAAGTTGGTAGGGGCAACAGAATGATTTTTAGCTTTGACTACATCAAAACAGATTTCAATAACCTTGGCAAAAATGATGGTTGGCAACAAGTTGCTTCGATGGTTCACTTGTTTAAACAAACGATTCATAGAGACTTGTGTTTTGATGGGAAGCCTTGTGTTTCAATGATGACTTCTGTTCAAGCAAATAGGCTTGGGATTACAGGCAACAGGGGAGCAGATTCAATAGTTGATGATGAAAGTGTAGTTTCTCTTTCTGATGGTATTACTCAGTTTTGTTCTCATTTGTTTTTGTTGAGGAGGAAGGTCGCAGATGAAATCCATGAAGATGGAGATAGATTCGGAACTCATAAACTAGTGAACCTTAAAGCTCGTCACCTAGGTAAGAACCCTCTCCGGGACATTAATCACATAGAAATGCCAGATGGCTCTAATCGCAAGAACTTCATAAATTTAAATATTCAAAACTTTAGAATCGAAGAGAGAGGAGATCTTCAGGATATTGTTAATTCTGTTAACAACGTTGATGTTAATTTGGAGTCTAGTAGCGAAAGTGATGATATCCCAGTTACTCTTTCACAATGACTGATTACAAATCTGTTTTAGAAGATCTTGGCTATCGCCTAAAAGATCATGGTTCTTATTGGAGAACTAGCGCCGTATATAGGTCTGGTGATAATTCTACAGCACTACAGATCTACAAAGATACGGGAGTTTGGAAAGACTATGTAGAAGATTCTATATTTTTACCCTTCGAAGCTTTACTTAAGAAAACTTTGAATACTAACGACAAGAGTGTTTTAAGTTCTTATTTAAAGAGTAATGGTGTAAATATATATGAGCGCTCTGCTAAAAAAAATCTTTTGAGTGAAGAAAAAACATATCCAGATTCTTGTTTAAGTCGTTTGCTACCTCATTATGACTTTTATTTAAACAGAGGAATATCAGAAGATACTTTAAAAAAGTTTAAGTGCGGATTGGCGATGTCTGGTAAAATGTATCAGCGAGTTATATTCCCTATCTCCCGCCCTGACGGGAGGATACATGGGTTCTCGGGTCGAAAGGTAACGGATGACCCTAGACCTAAATGGTTGCACAATGGGAGATGTTCTGATTGGTTCTATCCATATTACACGATAGATGATGTTCGTCTTGCTATTGAAGAGAGTCGGAGTGTTTATATTGTAGAATCAGTTGGAGATTGTATTTCATTGTTTGAGGCTGGGATCAAAAATGTTCTAGTTTCCTTCGGGCTTAATATTTCTCCTAAGTTCATATCTAAGCTCCATGGATTACCGTTAGATAAAATTTTTATTGCATTTAATAATGATTTTAACTCAGGTTCTAATAGGGGATTTGAAGGTTCTATTAAGTCTATATTTAAGCTCTGTGATCAAATTGATTTTGATAAAGTATTTTTTTCTCCGCCCCCAGAAAATGACTTCGGAGACATGGATAAAGATCAAATAGATAAATATGTTGAATATTGTGCGTCGATCAAGCATAATGAATCAATGGCTAACATTATTGATTTCGCCAAAGAGATGAATAAACGTGGCGTGAACAAAACATTCACTTCTAATTTGCGGAAGTTTGAAAAAAAATATGACTTCCATTATGGAGAAATCTGAAAACAAGCCGCTCTCAGCCTCGCGCATTAAAACAATGCAAACTTGTACTTGGCAATATTGGGCCAAGTATCATTTACGCTTACCAGATAAATCTAATCACGGATCTTTGCGTGGGACAATCTGCCATGCTGTTTTTGAGAACTTAGGTAACCCTAGGCATAGGAAGCATTATAGAGCTATTATTAAAGCTCAAGATATAAACGTTAGCCCTCCTATTAAAAGAATGGTGGAAGCTTATGCCAAGAAGTATGAGATAGACGACTTTGAGAATATGGACCTAATCAACAAGATGACAGTTGAGGGTCTTAATTTTGATTTTTTTGGAGATACAGACGGGAAACCGACAGAAGCTATTTCTGAGAAAGATTTTGATATCTCCGTAAACGAAGGGGACAAGAATTATCGGATATTAGGATTTATAGATAAGCTATTCCTTTTTAAAAGAAAAAAAACAGCGATAATCCGAGACTTTAAAACCTCGAAAAGTGTTTTCGAAGGTAAAGAGTATACAGACAACATGCAGGATTACATGTATTGCCTTGCTGTTAAATACTTGTATCCAGAATACCTCAAGAGGCGTATGGAGTTCTTGTTCTTAAAGTTTGACTTAAATGGGGAGGGTCTTATGGCTATGGAGCCGTTAGATGAATTAGACCTAGAAGGTTTTGAATATTTTTTAACGGATGTCCAACAGGTAATTAATAATTTCAATCACGATACTGCGGTCAGTGGCCTTGCTTGGGATAAAGGATATCCAGCGAAGGAAGAAGGTTTCGCTGGTAAAATTGTTTGCGGTAGAGCTACTCGGGTAGGACAATTGAAAAAGAATGGAGATTTGATGTGGCACTGTCCATTCAAGTTCCCATTTGAGTACTACCATTTGCTTGGAGAGAAGGATAAGTTCATCAAGTCCTCTTACGTTAAAGAAGATTTACAAAACATGCTTGACGAAGGAGTAGGGACGCATATTGAAAAGAAAAAATATTCTGGTTGCCCGTCTTTTTCGTTTGACAGTCCGAGAGATCTCCTTTAAGATCCCTGCATGATACCTCTCTTCAAGAGCCAGTTTAGTATAGGTAATTCTATTCTGACCGCAGAGAAAATATTGGACATCGCAAAGCTGAACTCTTTGGAGCATGTCGCCTTGGTTGAAGATAGCTTTTATGGCTTTAGAGTATTCAATAATCTTTTTCAAGAAGAAGGTATTAATTTAGTATTCGGTCTTAGGATTTCTGTTGTCAATAGCGGAATCGATGAAAATGAAAGGTCGAGCAAATTAGTTCTTTTCGCTAAAGATAATGAGGGAATACAAGATCTAAAAAGACTGTATTCAAGCGCCTCTTTGAATGATTGTAAATCCCTTATTTTGTCTGAACATAATGAAGAGGATTTCAAAAACCTTAAAGTTTGCGTACCCTTCTACGACTCTTATATTTTTAATAATTTATTTTACTTCGGGTTATCTCATATAGACATTGAGCATTTAGACCCAGTTTATTTTATTGAAGATAATAATCACCCTTTTGACTTTCAAATTAAGTCTGTCATTGACGGGCTTGGAGTAAAGACAGAGACAGTCAAGACAATTCTTCATCATAATAAAGATGAATTTGCAGCTTTACAACTGTACAAAGCTACTTGTAATAGATCTGGAGGTAAATCTCCAACTTTCCAAAACCCAAACCTAAATCACTTCTGTTCAGACGAGTTCTGTTGGGAGTCTTATAAAGATGCTACCACATAATCAAAAATATCTAGTTTTCGATACGGAAACTGAAGGACTTAATTTACATTCTTCTCGCACTTGGCAGGTTTCGTGGTTAATCTGTCAAGGGAATAGAGTCATCAAAGAGAACGATAGATATATTAGCCACAAAGATTTGCAAATCAATAAAAAGGTAGAGCATTTGACTGGTTTTAGTTGGGATAAATATAACGAGAGGAAAGAGCCTTTGAAGAAGGTTTGGTCTGATTTTAAGGCTGATTTATTTAACCCAGAATATAAAATTGTTGGTCAAAATCTTTTGGGTTTCGATGTCTATATGGTAGCTGGGATGCAAAGGTTATTGGGAGAAACCCCTGATTACTCTTATCTTAATCGAATTTACGATACTAGAGCTTTCGGTAAGGCTTACAGGGAAGATCTCGATAAGCCGAAGAAAGATTTATTGAGTTGGCAGTATAAGATAATCCATGATCGATCTCTCAAGGCGAGAGTTTCTCAAAATCAGTTACTTAAATTCTTTGGTATAGAATTTGAAGAAGAGAAGCTTCATGATGCCTTATATGATAACAAAAAGTGCTTTAAAGTTTTTTGTGCGCTTAAAAAAGAAATGAATTTGTGATGTTTGAAGATTTTTCTGTTTACGACGACTGTGAACCTATTGGCGTTGAATTGCCTAAGACTTCTGTCAGCGAAGCTGTATTGAGTAGTATTGGTCTTGGCAAAGAAAGTTCCACTAAAGAAATTATGTATGAGCTTACCCGCAAAGGATTACGGGATAAAGGAATTACAAAGCAAGATAATAAAAAAGAATATTTTGATCGGGCTAAACAGGAGCTAGAGACTTTCGAAGAGCTTGGGTTTACAGATTATATTTTGTTAAACTGGGACGTTCTAAATTTCTGCCATGAAAACAGTATCCCCACTGGTGCGGGTCGTGGTTCTGCTGCTGGTTCTTTAGTGTTATACTTGCTTGGAGTTACTAATATTGACCCCATCCCTCACAACTTATTCTTCGAACGCTTTGTCTCAAAGAGCCGAGCTAAAAAAGTTTACGACAAGCGAAATAAAGAATTTCTTGTTGGTAGCCTACTTCCTGATGTTGACTCAGACATTAGTTATGAGCAAAGACAGAAAGTCATTCAATACATTGAAGAAAAACATGAGGGTAGGACAGCAAAGATCTTAACCTTCAATACTTTCAGTTCTAAGCTTTGTATTAGAGAAGCGACTAAGTATTTTGATGAAGCTAAGGAGGAGCAAGCTAATGCGGTTAGCGACATGATCCCGAAACTTCACGGTAAAGTATCTTCTTTGGAAAATGCAAGAGAGGAGAATGAAAAGTTCGATAATTGGGCGAAGAAGCACAATAAGACTTTTATCAATGCAAAGAAGATAGAAAATTTAATCAAAAATACGGGAGTCCATCCATCTGGCATAGCCATTTGCTCCCAATCAATAGGGGATGTTGTTCCTCTACAGAAAACTAAAGACGGAGATCTGATAACAGGTTACAATATGCATGATGTCGCTGACCTTATGGTTAAGTTCGATATCCTTGGCCTTAGAACTTTAACCATCGCCCACAGGACTTGCGACAAGATTGGCATCAATATAGATGAAATTGATCCTAATGATGACTTCATATATGATAAGCTTCAAGATTACAATCATCCAGAGGGGTTGTTCCAGATTTCTGCTAACACAAACTTTAGAGTTTGCCAAGACGTTAAGCCAGACAATTTGAATGAACTTTCTGATGTTGTAGCTCTTGCTAGACCGGGGGCTTTACAATTTGTAGACGAATATATCCGACAAAAGCAAGCGCCTCAATCAAGCGAACTCCATAAAGATCTAGATGAAATTTTATCTTGGTCTAAAAACGTTATCTTGTATCAAGAACAGTTGATGCAGATTGCCAATAAGGTTTTCGGTTTGACTTTAGAAGAGGCAGAAACTCTTCGTCGTATTGTTGGTAAGAAAAAAGTTGATGAGATGCCTAAATGGAGAGATAGGATTTATCAAGCCGCAGAAAATTTAGGATTAGATAGTCAGATCAGTGATTTTTATTGGGGCGCTCTCCAAGCTTCAGCGGATTACTCTTTTAATAAGTCTCATAGCTTTGCTTATGCGGAGTTGGCAGCTAAGACGGTTTATCTGAAGTATAAGTATCCTAGAGAGTTCTTTTTGTCTGTCCTTGAGTCATCCGAGTTTGATCCAGACCCCTTGGCGGTTGTCGCTTCTGTCCACCAAGAATTAGATCATTTCGGCATTAAACTTTTACCTCCTAACTTATTTAAATCAGAAATGAATTTTTCGATTGAAGGGGACAACATTAGATATGGCTTAAATAGTATCAAAGGTATCTCAGCAAAATCGATTGAGAGCCTTATTCACTTCAAAGGGTCTGACGGGTTTTCTAGCAAGTATGATGTTTTTTCCGCTGCGAAAAGTTGTGGTATTAATATTTCTGTTTTAGTTGCCCTAATCCAAGCTGGAGCTATGGGAGAGGCTACAGATAAAAGGAGCCGTTTGGTTTTAGAGGCTCAAGCATTCAATATCTTGACAGATAGGGAAAAGAGGAATTTTATTCTTTTTAAAGACAGGTTTGGTGACGATATTTTACATGCAATATCTAAAGTCATTGAAGTTAAGGCTATCGCTGATGATGGTCGTCCTATAATAAAAGAGTCTAGGTTTGAGACATTCAAAAAGAAGTTCAAGAGCTACAAAGAGATTTTCGATAAGAATAAACCATATCGGAAGTTCTCTAATTGGTGGTATGAAAATAGTTTATTGGGCTATAGCTACTCTTTTGATTTGAAGGACTGTTTCGAAGATGAATTTGGTTCAATGGTCTGCCTGAAAGACTTGGATGAGATCTCAGAGAATTCTAAGTTCAAAACAGTTTGTCAAGTTAAAGATTTCTTTACAAGGATATCTCAAAACGGGAACAAGTATATGCTTATTGAGGGTTCAGACAATACTGCTTCAGCTAGCTTTCTAATGATGGATAACTCAAGGTCAGAGACTCTTTCTGATTTCCTTGATCAGTACAAAGTTTCAAAAAACTGTGTTTTAATCTTGAATGCAAGCAAAGGCCGTGGTAGTAATTTCATAGATTCAGCAAGGGTTGTAGATACTAAAATTATGATGAAACTAATGGATCTTAAGAAAAAATGAACGATTTGCCTTTTACTCCTCAACTAACATCTATATTAAAAAACTCTCAAGACTTAACAGAATATCTTGGGAGAAACAAAGTTGATTTAGATATTTTCTTCTCTTGCTTTATGCAGGACATTAGTTTGTCATGTGAAACTATTTTAGGGAGACATGATAGTATCCAAGCTCTTAATATAGTGGCAGAAAAGACCCTTAGAAAGAAAAAGCCTAATAAGGAGGTCTCTAGACAGTATTCAAGCAAATTATCCAAGCTTATTGATCAGTGTGAGTTCGTCCAAAAAGAATTTTTCGGGCTAGATTACATCAGTCCAGAGTCAATGCTTTTGTGCATGTGCGCTCCCGAGTATGCTCCAAAGGCTTTGGTGGAAGTTTTTGATGAAGATGACCTCGATGTATTAATTAATGATATTACCGTATTCTTAAGAGATGAGGAAGAGTCAGAAATGGAACTCAATTTTAAAGATGGTAATTCTGAAGGCGATAATTTCGAGCTTTCTATGGATAATTGGATTGGGATGTTTGACGAAAATGAAATCCTAGATCAATTTGCGGAGAATCTAAACCTAAAAGCCTCCCGTGACGAGTTTGATAAGGTTGTAGACTTTGATGATAAAATATCAGAGATAGCCACTATCCTTTGTAGGAAGAAAAAGCCAAATGCAATTTTAGTAGGACCAGCAGGGACAGGTAAAACCTCTTTGATTGAGGGATTAGCTTCTAAGATTGTTAATGGGGAAGCCCCAGAACTTATTGCAAACAAGGTTATTTACTCTTTGAGTTTGTCTAGTATGGTTGCTGGGACTCAATACAGGGGACAATTTGAGGAGAGGTTGGAGAAGTTCGTAGATGAGGTTAAAAAGCACGAAAATATCATTCTCTTTATAGACGAAATACACACCTTGGTGGGAGCAGGAGGGACAACAGAAAACTCTTTGGAAGCTTCAAATATACTAAAGCCAGAATTAGCGAGGGGAACTATAAGCTGTATTGGAGCGACCACAATTAATGAGTATACTAATACAATTAAAAAAGACACTGCTTTAGATCGTCGATTTGAAAGAGTTATTATCAAGGAGCCTTCCAAGTTCCAGATGCAGGAGATATTGCCCGTTATCGCCTCATATTATGAAGAGTTCCATTGTGTTAGTTATACGGATAACTTCATAAACAACGTTATTAACTTCTGTGAGAAGTATCTTCCGAATAAGTTTTATCCAGACAAGGCTATTGATGTGATCGATCATTGTGGAGCGCAAGCAAAAGTTGCTTATTGGGGCCAAGACTCTTCTCTAAAGGATATCAGAGAGAGTATAAAAGAAAAAGATATTGACCTTAATTGTCCAGAGTCTGTTCTTTCTTTTGTGACAGATCAATTATCTTCTTGGGTGGGAGATAAAGAAGAAGATTTACCAGAAGTTACAGTGAAACACTTAAAGGAGTTTTTCTCCAAGAAAGAAAACCCTTTACGGAAGCCGGACATTTTATCAGACTTGGCTCTAAGCTTAAAAGAAAAGTTTGTGGGCAATAATAAGATTATCGATTCTCTTGTCGAATCAATATCTCTTTCAAGCTACGGGATACATAAAAAAAGTTCAGTTCCCAGTATTTATTGTATCACTGGCCAAGAGTCTACAGGCAAAAGCTTCTTCTGCTCTAATTTAAAGGATTCTTTGGAAAAAAGCGGGGTGAATGTCTTAAATTATAGCGGGGTTCATTTCTCAGATGAGTTTGCTAAGTTTAAAATCTTGCCAGAGATCATGAACAATACTTCTTTATGCGAGAAGATTAATATCCATCCTAATAGCGTTATTATTATTGACGACTTCCACAAACTGCACCTTTCTGTTAAGAGCTTATTTGCTCAAATACTTAAAGACGGGAAGCTACAAATGTCCAATGGAGACATAGCTGATTTTTCTAATGTCAAAATTTTTGTAACTAGCGGAGTAGAGAATACTTCATCAATGGGGTTTAATTCTGACGAAGAGTCTCCAACCTCATCCATTTTTAAAGAATTATTATCTTTAGTTGACTGTAATGTATTATTGAAGCAGGTTAAAAAGAAAGATATTTTCAGAATCCTCTACAACAAGCTCCAAAAGATCAATGAGGATCTTCGTTTGAACAATATTGAAGTTACATTCACATTAGATTTTCTTAAGAAGTTTGCTCGTTCCTCTAAAAATCTAGTTGATTTCGAGGAGCGATTTGATACGCATATTAACAAGTTCATTTGTGAGAAAATCACAGAAAACTGCTCTGAAATAAACCTGAATAAAATCAATCTTTCTGCTTGAAAAAGTCCGGATTACATTTAGAATAACGTGTTATGAAATTAAATCGAAAGCAGAAAACTGCCTTAAACCTTATCCGTGGAACCCGTGGTCGCTTCTTCGGCCTTCAAACCACTCAAGGAGAAACTCTGAATGCTCAGTTCCGTGGAGAAACCGGGGACTACATTCAGGTATTTGACCGTAATAATGGACTTATTCGTCGTTTCGCTAAAACTAGCCTTGACAAGGTTTCGTTTGGTAAGTAATGAGTGGGTCTACTGCAAGATACTTGAGGGGCTTACTTGATTTTCAAGTGAATCCTGTCATGAAAAGAGTTTACAAGCGTGTCAAACAACGTTATACGAAACTCCCTCACGACAAAAAACATCTAATCAAAGATTACTTAAAGCCTTATGGAAGAAAATAAAAAAAATAGCGAATGGAGCGAACGAGAAGTCGGCGCTCTCTGGCGTAAAGGTGGCGAAAAGCCATTTTATTCTGGTAACTTTACCGTTTCTGGTTCTACGACTGAAATTGTAATTTTTCAGAATAAGTTCAAGGAGAAGGACAATCATCCTGATCTCCGTATCTACCTAAGCAAGCCTCAAGATTCTACTCAAACCAGTGATGACTGGTCAGAGCGGGAAATCGGAGCGTTGTGGCGGAAAGGTGATGATAAACCCTTTTATTCTGGGAGTCTCTCAGTAAAAGACAAAAAAACAGAAATCGTCATTTTCCAAAATAAATTCAAAGAAAAGGATAACCATCCTGATCTTCGAATCTATAAAAGCAAAGCCCTTCAAAATTAATGTCTCCGTTGCAGGAAGAGGAGCTTGAGAAAGCTCTTGTCAATCGGATAGCTAGTAATCTTACCTTCACCGAATTGATCGATATAGTAACCTCTCTTTCATTGAGGGAGGTTACTGATCAGTTGGAGAAAATGAGCGAAGAAGAAAAACTTCAAACTTATAATGAAGTTTTTGAAAAAGATGTGTAACATCCTTTGATGGAATACGATTTCTCTAAACAAGCTAAGGAATTTCTTGATTCTCAAGCTGCCAAACGATCTGGGCCTAAAAGTGGAGCGCAAACTCCATCGAAACCTAGTGAGCGTAAAGAAGGTTCTAGTGAGAACAAAAAAGGCAGTGCGGGTAAAGATGGGAAAAAAATTACTTTTTCAGAGAAGATTGTAACGTCCCTTAAAAATAAAGTTAAGGAGCATAACGATAAGTATTCTAAAAAAGTTTCGCTTACGCAACTTAAAAAAATATACCGTCGAGGTGCGGGAGCATTCAGCTCTAGCCATAGGCCCGGTAAGACCAGAGGTCAGTGGGCGATGGCTAGGGTTAATATGTTCCTGAAGATGGTGCGTGGAGGCAAAGTTAAAAAGGCTTATCGGGCAGCAGATCAAGATGTCGCCAAAGGATCTGAAGATTATTACATGGAAGATTCAGGCGAAGGTTTTTTCGATTTTGACGAACTTGATTTTGCTCACGCTCGTCTTGACCTTCAAAGAGTCGAGGCTTTAGAAGAGTCTAATCAAGATATTGAGGATCTTGAATATACAGAGGCAGAGAAAAAAACTTTAAATAAGCCTTTCCGCTTAAAAGGTGGCAAAAAGAAGTTTGGTGTTTATGTAAAGAGCCCCAAAACTGGTAATACCATTATGGTTAAGTTTGGTGATCCAAATATGGAGATTAAGCGTGATGACCCAGCTCGTCGCCGTAGCTTCAGGGCTAGGCATAAGTGTGATACAGCTAAAGATAAAACGACCCCCCGCTACTGGAGTTGTAAATTTTGGTCTAAAAAGCCTGTTAGTTCAATGGCTTCAGAAGAGGTTATCGCTTGGGACGAAAACGAACAGTTTTCTCAGTGGTGTTGGGATGACGAGTCTTTCGCAAATCATCAAGACTTGTTAAATGGCTATCCATTCTTAGAATCAGTAAAAGAAATAGTAGAGGACGAAGGCGAACTTTAATATAATACCTTTGTGAAAAGGGTATTAGTTACTGGTAGTGAAGGTTTTATTGGCAAAAATCTCTGTCCTTATCTTGAGAAAAGAGGGATAGAGGTAGTTCCTTATGACATTAAGTTTGGAGGTGACTTACCTCCTTTGAATGGCATTGATGCGGTTATCCATCTTGGGGCTAATTCAAGCACCACAGAAACCGACTTAAAAAAGATATTAAATGAGAATTTTATATTCTCTGGCACACTTTATCAATTGTGCGCGAATATGGATATTAAATTCCAATATTCCAGTAGTGGCTCTGTTTATGGTGCAGCAGAGACCTTTGAGGAGGATCAATTCTGCGTTCCACTAAATCCTTATGCTTACAGCAAATATATGTTTGACAACTGGCTCTTGAATGAGCATCATCCATATCAAGGATTTCGTTACTTCAATGTATATGGTCCACATGAGGAACATAAAGGAGATCAAGCGAGTCCAATAACTAAATTCATCAAACAAATTCAAGAAGATGGCGAGATCAAAGTATTTAGGGGAAAAGCCAGTAGGGACTTTGTGCATGTGGAAGATGTCTGTGAGGTTCATTATAGGATGCTCCATCATGATAATTCTGGTATCTTCAATGTTGGTACTGGCAATTCCATACCTTTTAAAGCTATTGCTGATAAAATGGCAGAAAATTCTGGAGCGAAAGTAAAGCAAATCGCGATGCCAGAAAAATTGAAAGGGCAATACCAAAAATTCACTCAAGCAGATATCACAAAGCTAACGTCTGTAATTGGAGAAATGAATTGGAAACAAGTCTTAGAGTGTATATAATAAAGTAATGGTATCTCTAATTAAATCCGTATTGAAAAGCGTAGAGTTATACCTCAAGTTGAGAAATAAGCTCGCATTCTCTGAAATTACGGGAAAACATAACAAAAGAAAACATGAACTTATCGAAGAAATTGAAAGGCTCCGCTCTATTGGCGACAATGAATCTAATGATCGTGCTGACTTCTTGCGGGGGCAGCTCCTCACCGAAAACAAGCAGTTTAAACATATATCAGCCGTCTTCGTTGAAGCTGAAGGCGGGTCAACCGATTCAGACTGAAGAGGGAGTTTATACTCCCCCGACAGATGAAGTCTGGCATTCAGATGCTCGTTACAGGAAGTTGGAGAGAGATCTTTTTAATTAATTAAATCTATCCCTGCGTCTTAAGAGTAGAATTATAGGTATAGCATTAAATAAAATGGAATTAAACTCTGGAATTGCAGTGCCTGTGTTGCCATTAAATTTTAAAATAGAAGGATCTTGATTGAATGATACTCCATTTAAATAAATGTCATCCCCTTGTTCTGAAAACTCCTCTATTGAATCTAGAGTGAGTTTGGCATTTGGCGACAAATTGACGATAGATCTTTCGATCTGACTATTGATTGAGTCTCCAGCGCCTCGTAGTGTTAAGCTGCTAGTTGAATCTACATTTATCTCTAATCCAATTGCAGAAAACATAGCGTCCATACTTGACCCTTCAGTTATGTTCAGCACGGAATAAATACCATCATCATCTTCCACTCCTGTGAAGCCATTATTGTTTTGGAAAGCAAAATCCGTAGATATTAATGTTACTGAAAAACCATCTCCAATCTCGATATGTGAATAAGAGGGGCTATCTTCAAGTATCAAGGAATCTGTTATGGTTAAGATATTAGTAATAGGGGAGTCTCTATTTAATTCCTGAGAGTCTGATTGTGAAAAATCCCAATTTGGAGCATCATAAAAATCATAAATCTCGGCTTCATCTGCGTCCCAAGTGATAACCATATCTAATTTCTTATCTTCACTCTCGGCTATATCTACAACTTCCTCATTGCTGATCTGGATGGGTCTTTGGATATTGACTTCAGGGTTGATATTAGGGTTTTCTGTAGGGTTTATTAGAAATACATTTCCTTCTACAGAGGTAATGACAGCAGATTTAGCTACGGAAATAATTGAGAGTAGAGTTATGAGTGTGCGCTTCATTTCTTCTTTTTTAGGATGAAGTTTTTAAGTTTAGTTAGATTGCCTGTTAATTTACTTAACAACCTACCCAGTTTACTATTTTCAGGCACAATATACGAAAGAGTCCCCAACAAGCCTAAAATTGAAATAATAAACTCAGGCATAGACCCCATATAAGGGGCTAGGATTTTATCGAATATATCTCCCATAGTATTATCTGGTTATAACATCAGGGACTTGGGTGACCTGATCATCTTCTTCTAATTCGAATGTTTCTTCTGAATTCTCAATATCTGTTTTTTTCTTTTCGCCCTCTCCGGATTCTTCTTCGGACTCCTCTTCGGGTTCCTCTTCAGACTCCTCTTCGGACTCCTCTTCAGACTCCTCTTCGGACTCCTCTTCGGACTCCTCTTCGGGTTCCTCTTCAGACTCCTCTTCGGACTCCTCTTCAGACTCCTCTTCGGACTCCTCT